>Ga0247744_1000043_pt1 | contig 29482 bp, 24 predicted proteins | sample UWRJS154409C5_FD_180946 | JGI IMG/M metagenome (GOLD analysis project Ga0247744, IMG submission 180946) | Soil microbial communities from Arlington Agricultural Research Station in Wisconsin, United States - UWRJ-S154-409C-5 | ecosystem: Environmental > Terrestrial > Soil > Agricultural land... | reverse complement strand
AGGATCTCCTCTCGACCGCCACGCGAGGGGACGAGGGAGATGTCGCGAGCCATGGCAGCATGATGGTAAGGGAACTCCGCCGTCTCGCGAAGTGCCGCCGGACTCGAACATGGCCGTTCGTGTCAGAACTGGTAGATTTCCGGCACATGTCTCCTCTCGGCCAGCTGGAACGTTTCGCGCCTCACTCCTTTTTGGCACTGAGGATTGTGAGTGGACTGCTCCTCGCCACGCATGGGGCTCAGAAGCTCTTTGGGGTACTTGGTGGCCATGTCGTTTCTCTGGCCAGCCAGCTCGGTCTGGGTGGTGTGATTGAACTGTGCACCGGCCTCTTGATTGCGCTCGGGATCGCCACGAGGCCCGCCGCGTTCCTCGCCAGTGGCACCATGGCGGTTGCCTACATTCAGTTCCATTGGCGCGGACAGCTCGGCAACGCCTTCTGGCCCGTCGTCAACAAGGGCGAGCTGGCGGTGATCTACAGCTTTCTATTCCTGTATATCGCTTGCAGCGGCCCCAGGATTGGCCGAGCTGGACGCTAGTCACGGGCGCGCAGTGTTCACGGGCGCGCAGTGTGCGAGCCAACCAGGATGGGGAGTGGCCTTGGTGATCGGAACGCCGTTGCAGCCAGGAGGCAGAGAATGGGCGTGATGACCAGGTGATACCGGTCTTCGCCGAAGAAGACGGCGTGCGTCAAGCTGGTGGCGAGCAGCGCGCCGTGGGCGAGGCCGAGAGGCCAGTTGAAGGTCGGTCGGCCTGGCAGGGGCAAGAGGGGCACGAAGGGGGTCAGCACCATCAGGGGATAGAATGCGTGCTGGTCGGATGCGAAAGCGTAAGCGGAGTAGGCAACCGCCATGACCAGTAGCGTCCATTGAACGAGGCTGCGCGCCGGTGGCCGAAACACCGTGACCAGCGCGATAGGCGACAGGGCTGCCGCCGCCATCAGCAGGCGATGAAAGAACGTGAGGAGCTGTCGCCCCGCTTTGCGTCGTTCCTCGGGCCAAAGCTCCGGGGCAGCCTCGTGCAGGTACTCGATCGCGAATGATTCGTGATCGTAGGTCTGGGACAACTTGGCGGGCATCTTGCGCAGCCAAGCGCCAGGATTGTCCTCGATGATTTCTCGTCCGCGCTCGGCCCAACAGCGATCCTGCTGGACTTGACCGGTCACGACGCGGCAACCGTCCGTGGCACGCAGGGTTTGGAAGCGCCCCGTTTCCGTGAGCGCGCCGATCGCCAAGTTCCAACCGCCGTTCGTGGAGATCAGCGTGCAGCCATCCATCACCCGACAGTTGCGCCAGGTCCACGGCAAGATCACGATCAGCGCAGTGGCTCCGATCAAGCTCGTGTGCCAGATGCGTTGCCAGGGGGTGCGGCCCGTGCAGAACGCCAGTGCTGGCAGCACCAGGAGGGACGACGGCCGGACGAGTGCGCCACAGCCGAAGAGCAGGCCCGCTGCCAGGAGCCGCAGCGGCTTGCTCTTGATGCCGAGCGCAGCCCAAGCGGCCGCGAGGAGCAAGAGAGCCGCCAGAAGCTCCGTCATGACGACGGCGCTGTACAGGATGAGGCCGGGATGGAGCGCGCAGATGGCGCCCGCGATGCGGGAGCGATTGGCGCTCGTCATATAGCGGCCGACGCGATGCACCAAGAGGGCGAGCAGGCTCCCGATCGTGGCTCCCACCACGGGTGCCGTGCCGATGCCCGCCCCGAACACCTTGTAGAACACCGCCAGGAAGGCGCTGTATCCGACTGGGTAGTGGGCCCAGGCCTTCCACACGCTGCGGCCCGCGATGGTGACGTCTTCCGAGTAGCCCAGGCCGCTGGCCAGGCGCTCGGCGCCGAAGTGGTAATAGTGGCCATCCCACACCGGTTCACGGGCGAAGGCGAGCGCCACGAGTACGCGCGCGGCCAGCGCGACCACGAGCAGCGAAATGCTGAAAGCCCAGTCGCCACCATCGCCGAAGGCCGATCTGCTGGCTGAGCTGGGCAAACCCGCGCCGGAGGTGACGCTCGCTGCCGAGCGGGCGCGGGCGCGTTCCGCAGCGGGGTTGAACGACGAACTGGGCAGCATAAGAGGCGATCAGGTCTCGCGCTGGGCTTTGTGGTGCGCCTTGTAGCGTCTGATGTACGTCCGCGTGGCCTGAGTCGCATCCAGCCCGAGAATGCGAGCAATCTGCGTGACGAAGCCGCGCGTGTAGACCTCCGCCGGCAGCTTGGAGAAGGCTTCCTCTTCGATGGCTTCCAGATGGATGCGGGCAATCTTGGTGCGCCGCGCGATGTCTTCGAGCTCGATACCTTGTGACTCGCGCACGCGACGCAAGAGGACTCCGCTGAACTCGGTTTGCGGGTGAATCTCGTGAGCCAGCTCCTCGCGGAGCAAGGCTCGTTCCGCCAGGATGGCACCATCGGCCTCGGGTCTGCGCCGGTGGTCGCTCGCCGGATCCGAGGCAAAGAAGGTGAGGTCGTAGGCGCGGCGCCTCATCGGGTCGAGTAGTGTTTCCTGGGCCTCCTCGACGCGTGCTCGGTCACGGGCCAAGCGATCCCCACGCAGGAGCGAGCTCATGGGCAGACTGCCTGGCTCGAACACGTCGCGTTGCCGCTTGTAGGCTCGGCGCAGTTCCTCGTCCGAGGCGCCGCGGTGGGTCCAGAGCACGTCGTACAAGCTGGTTTCGCTCTCCTGCTTGAAGTCCAGCGCGTTCTGCTCGCTGTCTTGTCGGGGCAGCGCGTCGCGCGCCGTGGCGACCGCCACCACGCGGCGCGCGATGCGTTCGAGATTCTTGGCGCTCTTCGAAGTCGGGTTGTCGAGCAAAAGAGGGCGCCTCCTGACGACCGACAGCCAGATGGCGTCGTCGTGCTCGATGTGCCCCATGTATTCCAAGCGAACGCCGAGGTAGCGCTCCGACAGGTCTGCCATGGTGGGGCCGAGCTCCACGTCTTGCCGCAGGCGAGTGCCGTTCGTGACCAAGAAGGTGCGAAGCGCAGCCAAATGGCTCAGGGCAGCGTCGGCGGTCGCGGCATCGTACTTCGCCAAGGTGCGCACGAGATCAATCGGACTCGGCAAGGGCGGTAGCTGCCCGAGTGCGCGTTCCAGCTGCCGCATTCGGTAGCGATCTTTGAGCAGGTAGCGGCGCAATTGGCGTTGAAACAGCGCCTTCAGGAAGTTGTAGCTGGCCTCCACGCTCGGCGGGTCGGGTGCGGTTGGACACAGGCCGAAGTCGGCGCTCAAGAAGAGGTCCAGGCTGGCCGGCGCGGTGCCCCCACCCAAGTCCAGGATGACGTAGTCCGCGTCGAGCAGGCGCAGACCCTTGGCCCAGCGAGGCTTCCTACCTGGCCGCAGCGGCACGGTCGAGTACTGAGTGTACTCCTGCGGGACGAGACCGAGCCCCGGCACGGCGGTCGGAATCGGCTCGAGTGCCTCGTCGACGAAGGGGTCGCGCGGCTCGATCCTTTCCGCTGGCTCGACCCCGAGCATGGCATGCAAGGAGCCGCTGGCTCCGTCGGCATCGACCAGCACGACCTTGCGGCCGAGCTGCGCGAGGTACACGGCGAGATTGACCGACAGCACGCTGTGGCCGACGCCTGGGCGGCCGCCGCCGACCGCGACGACCCGACGGACCCCGTGTGGCAGTGCCGAGCTGAAGCCTGCCGGAGGCAGGCCTTCGGCGCTGGCGTACGGGGGTTCCACCCGGGCCATCTAGCACTCACCCGCGCTGCTTGACTACCTCGGGGGCCTGGTTTGAAAAGTCGGGGCTGCTCGATCTAACCTCGCTGCCCCATGCCTTCCCCGCGCCTGACCGGTGCCCTTTTGGCCTGCATGTTCGTGAATCTGAGCATGACCGGCTGCCGTTCACCGGGCGAGGGCGAGCCCACGGCCCAGAAACCCGCTACCCAGGCCAGCCAACCCAAGAACGTCGAGCTGCCGGGAGTGAATAGTTCGGATTTGACCCCGCGCGAGAAATCGCAGTGGTCGAGCCATGTGAGCGAACTGTTTGCGCCGTGTCCGCAGGTGAACGCTAGCGTGGCTGCGTGCGTGCTCGAGAAGAAGGACTGCGCCGCCTGTCTACCAGCGGCGGAGTTCCTGCTCACTCAGGTGCGGCAAGGTCGCACACCCGGTCAAACCGAGGCCGCCTTCGACGCTCGGTTCGGTGCGGACAGCAAGGTCGACTTGGAGGTCGAAGGTTCGCCGAGCAAAGGGAACGACAGCGCTCCGATCGTGATCGTCGAGTTCGCGGATTTCGAATGCCCCGCGTGTCGGGCTGCTAGCGGCATCTTGGATGGGATTGTCGGCAAGTTCTCCGACGTCCGCCTGGTGTTCAAGAACTACCCGCTCACCAACATTCACCTGAATGCCGAGGATGCAGCGCGGGCGGCGGTCGCCGCCGGTCGCCAAGGCAAGTTCTGGGAAATGCACCACGAGCTCTTCACGACCGAGCCACCGCTGACACCCGAGCGCATCAAGGGCCTGGCCAAGAAGGTCGGGCTCGACCTCGGCAAATTCGACAGCGATGTGCGCAGCGAGGCCGTCGTCGACGCCGTGCGGGCCGACCAGAAACTCGGCCAGCGCGTGAAGCTCGAGGCCACTCCCTCCATCTTCGTGAACGGGCGCCATGTGGACGTGGTCAACGACTTGGCCGTCGACCTGGAAGCTTGGATCGAACTCGAGCGCAAGCTCTCGAGCAAGAAGCCTTGAGCTCGGCACTCGGCAGTCGCGGCTGCTTTCCCACCGGGCGTCATTACCCGGGTATTGCCCACCTCATCCGCATAACGGGCGAAGGACTAGCCACTGAATGGGACGCGAACGTTCCCATCCTGGATATCCCGTGGATCGCCATCGATACCGAAACCACCGGCCGGGAGCCTGGTGAACATCGGATCGTGGAGCTCGGCTGCGTCCTGTTCGAACGCGGCGTGGTCACGGCCCGTCACAGTTGGCTCATCAATCCAGAGCGCGCGATTCCGGAGGAGTCGGTGGCCGTGCACGGCATCACGGATGACGACGTCGCCGACAAGCCGACGTTCTCGGCCGTTGCCGCGGAAATCGCCACGGTGCTCGGCCGCGGGGTGCCGCTCGCCTACAACGCCGAGTTCGATCGGGCGTTCTTACTGGCCGAGTTCGAGCGTCTCGGGCAGCCGGACCTCTTGCCCATCGCGCGCCCCACCGTTTGGGTCGACCCACTCAGCTGGGCGCGGGAGCTGCAGAAGGAGCACAAGAGCCGGGCCCTCGGCGAAGTGTGTGAACGCCTGGGCATCCGCCTGGAGCGCGCCCATCGGGCGACGGATGATGCCGAGGCGGCCGGGCAGGTGTTGACGGCCTTCTTGCGCGATCAGCGGGTGCCTGCGCGCTACGGGGCATTCATCAAAGAGCAGAAGCGCCTCGAAAGATTGTTCGAGTTCGAGCGAGTGCGCTGGCGATGACCGAGCGCGAGCTCACCTGGCGCGCGCTCGTCTTGGGATCGGTCCTGAGCGCGGTCCTGGGAGCAGCCAACGCCTACCTCGGGCTCTTTGCTGGGATGACCGTGTCGGCGTCGATCCCGGCTGCGGTCCTGTCCATGGCCATCCTGCGCGCGGTGCGCGGCACGCTGTTCGAAAACAACCTGGTGCAGACGGCAGCTTCCACGGGGGAGGCTGCCGCGGCCGGAGCGATCTTCACCCTACCGGCCGTGGTTCTATTGGGCGCTTGGCAGGGCTTCGACTACTGGCTCACCACCCTGCTCGTGCTGTCCGGCGGTGTGCTCGGGGTGCTCTTCACCATCCCGCTCAAGCACGCGCTGATCGAGGAAGGGAAGCTCCCGTTTCCGGAAGGGCAAGCGACCGCGGAGGTGCTTCGGGCTGGTCACGGTCAGACGGCTGGTTCCGGCGCGGTGCGCCCGCTCTTGCTGGCTGCCAGCTATGGTGCCCTGGCCAAGCTCCTGGAAGCGGGTCTGCTCCTCAGCCGTGCCTCGGTCGAAGCGGCGACGTTTGCGTTCGGTGGCTTGTTTTACGTGGGCACTGGGCTGTCCCCGGCACTTGCCGCGGTCGGGAGCATCGTCGGGGTGCGGGTGAGCCTGCTCATGCTCTCCGGCGGCCTCGTGAATTGGCTCGTATTCGTGCCCCTGGCGGCTGATCCCGCTGGAGCGACGTCGGCCACTGAGGTCGCCTGGGCGACTTGGTCCCAGAACACTCGCTTTCTCGGTGTCGGGGCGATGACCGTGGGCGGCTTGTGGACGCTGGTCGAGCTGCGCCATGCGCTTCGCCGCGCGCTCCAGAGTGGGACCGAGGCCCTTCGCACACGCCGTCCCGCGGCAGGTTCAGCCAACGAAAAGCGCGATCTCCCCCCTCTCGTTCTCAACTTGGGGCTCGGCCTGACCACGCTCATCATCTTTTTCGTGCTCCTGCATTTGCTCGGGTCCGTGGCGCTGGCCGGCCTGATGACGATCGTAGCCTTGGTGCTCGGTTTCTTGTTCAGTTGCGTCGCGGCCTACATGGCGGGTCTGGTTGGCTCTTCCAATAACCCGGTGAGCGGCGTGACGATCGCGACGATTCTGGTGACGGCGGCGATCCTCGTGCTCGTCGGCGTGCCCCGTCTGGCGGGTGTCGGTATGCTCGGGGGGCCCGCGATTGCAGTGCTCTTGGGCAGCATCATTTGCACGGCCGCGGCCATCGGCGGCGACAACATGCAGGACCTGAAGACGGGTCACCTGGTCGGGGCGCACCCGGCCCGCCAGCAGATTGCCCAGCTGCTCGGTGTTCTGGCAGCCGCAGTGGTCATGGCGCCCGTGCTCGATTTGCTTCAGGCCGCTTACGGTTTCGGCGCGCGGACCCCCGAGCACCCGACGCCGCTGCGCGCGCCTCAGGCCACGCTGATGGCGTCGGTTGCGACCGGCGTGTTCGGCGGCGACCTGCCTTGGCGCTTCGTCCTGATTGGAGCAGGTCTGGCCGCCGCTTTGGCGGCGGTCGACTGGTGGCTGGGCCGCACGAACAAGTCGCTGCGGATCCCGGTCTTGGCCGTAGCGGTCGGTCTTTATCTACCCGTCGAGCTGTCCGTTCCGATCGCGCTCGGTGCCGCCGTGCGGGCGGGTGCAAGGGCCCAGGGCTCGCACGTGCTGGTGGCCGCTGGCCTCATCACGGGCGAGGCGCTGTCGGGCGTGCTGCTGGCAGCAGTCGTCGTGCTCTTCGGCGCGCCCAGTGCGTTCTTTGGCGAGGGCCTCCACTCCGGCCTGCTCGGTGTGCTCGTCTTCGCCGGGGGCCTGGCCTTGCTGCGCGGTCGGCGACCGGCGCCGCCCGGCGCCTAAGGCGTGCTTTCGACGAGCGGCGCTTCGCTGACGGGGCTCGCAGGTGGACGTTGCACACTCATGCGCACGTCGAGCATGAGGGCTTGCCCGCTGACGCCCTCGATCACACGCTCTTCGGCCGGTGCGCTCGGATGTTCGAGCCGGATCAAGTGGCGGCCAGGAGCCAGTCGGATCGGATCGGCGAACGGCGTGGTCTCGCGGTGAACGCCGTCCACCACCACATGCGCCCAGGGAGTCGCGACCACGCGCAGGAGCATCGAATCCGGGCTCCGTGCGGTCTCGAGGCTGAGGTCGGCGGGTGGCGGCGCGGTCGATTCTTGCTTCAAGACCCACAGCAGAGACGCCAGTCCCGCGCCGAGTAGTCCCGCGCCGAGGAGCCAGAACGGCGGCGCGAGACGACGCCCAACGGGCCTGCTCACGTCGACCGGCACAGGCGCACTGGCCGCCTCGGGGACCCAGTGTCGTCGCATCAGCTCGGCGAGCAGTACTCCCTCGGTCGCGCCGGTCGACACGGTGCTCAGACTCGCGACGAGCTGGGCAGCGTCGGCCGGGCGCTCTGCCGGCACCTTGGACAGGCAGCGCTCCACCAGCTGACGTAGGGCGAGTGGCGCCTCGGGACGCAGGCGGACGATGGGGGTTGGTGCCTCGTTGCGGACACGGGACGGGTACTTGGGGTCGCTCGGATCGCCGAAAGGAGCCTGGCCACTGAGCGCCTGATAGAGGATCGCACCGAGCGCGAAGAGGTCACTCGCGGTGCTCGGCTGCTGCCCGATGGTCGTTTCCGGCGCGAGGCCAGCTCGCCCCACCGGCTCGATGGGTTCTTCACTGGCCGTGCCGTCTCGGCCACTGAAGCCCTCCAACTTGATGCGCCCCTCCCGGTCGAGCCGGACCGCTTGCGGGCCGAGCTGACCGTGCACGATGCCCCGACCATGCGCGTGCGCCAGGGCGCGGCCGAGCGAGAGCCCAATCGCGCGCGCTGCCTCCACCTGCACGGGCTGCGTGAGCAGGTCCGCCAGATCCTCGCCCAATGCGTCTTCGACGACGAGCGCCAGCATCCCCTCGTCCTCCCGAAACTCGAACAGGCGCACGATGGCGGGGTGCTCGAGCGCCGACAGGGCTTGAGCCTGACGGCGGAGCGTCGCGGCTAGGGGAGACGTGGGCAAGATCCCCCCCGCCAGCATCAGCACCCGGACGTCACGGCCCAGCGGAACCTGACGAGCCCGGTATTCCTTCCAAATCGGTCCTTCGTGGATGACGCCGAGCAGTTCGATGCCGGGCAGAGCTGCCGCCATGGCGGCCAGGCTACACTCGCTGCCCGTGACCTCCCAGGCCCCTTGGCACGAGCGATCGGCCCCACTTGCGGGGCTCCTGCTTTTGGGCGCCCTGCTCCTTTTTGCGCGTTCACCGGGGACTGGCTTCGTCTACGACGAGCAGGAAGCGATCCTCGCGAGCCCGTACTTGAAAGGAGAGCTGCCTTGGCTCGACGCCTTTCGTCTCGACTTCTGGGGCCTGTCGGCGGAGCGCACGATTGGCTCCTACCGCCCCTTGCCGAACCTCTTGTGGCGACCGCTCGCGTGGACGCTCCGCTGGCAGACTCCTTTCTTCCTCCAGCTCCTGGGGCCGGTGCTTCATGCGTCGACGGCCTTTCTCGTCTATCTCTTTCTACGTCGCCACCTGCGAGGCGCCGCCCCGCTCCTCGGCGCGGGCTTCCTCTTGACGCTCGGCATCACGACCGAGGCGGTCGTCAGCGTCGTGGGCCAGGCGGACCTTCTGGTCGGGCTCTGGACCGTGCTCGGCTTACTCGCGCTCGATCTGCGCTGGGGCCTGCGTGAGGCCGCGATTTTCGGCGCGACGCTGCTCGGTCTCCTCTCCAAGGAGACGATGCTGTCAGCGCTTCCGCTCCTCTGGCTCGCCCCCTTTCTTCTGCCCCGGCCAGAGGAAGGACGCCTGGCGCGGACTGGGCGCGCGCTGTCTGCGCTGACGATGAGCGCGGCCAGCGTGCTGGTCTTGGTCCTCGTGCGGCGCGCCCTCTTTCTGCACGGCGTCGTGCCGGTGGCCCCCGAGCTGACCGTGCCGAGCAGCTGGCTCGACACCCTGGTCCGGCTGTTCGAGCAACCGCGCTTGCCCGTCGATCCGCAGAACAACCCGCTGCTGACCGCTGCGCCGGCGCTGCGGGTGCCGACGGCGCTCGCGATCTACGCGGAGAGCTTCGGGCAGATGCTCCTACCGACGCACCTCACGGCGGACTACTCGTTCCCGCGCGAGCTGCCGCGGGGGTGGACGCCGGGTGCGGTTCTCGGTGCCCTCGGTCTGCTCGTGCCGCTTGGACTGGGCTTGGTTCGCCTCCTCCGCTCGCTGTTGCCCGGCGTTTCGCGCCCGGAAGGCGCCAATCCGGGGGGCCTACTGACGCTGGGCTTGCTGTGGACGCCGCTCACGTACCTGCCTGTCTCCAACCTGTTCGTGCTCCTGCCCACCATCCGCGCGGAGCGCCTCCTCTACTTGCCCGCCATCGGCCTATGCGTCCTCGTGGCTGCCCTCTGGCCTCGCGTGGAACAGCGACGCTGGGCGCGCGTCGCGTTGGCACTGAGCGTAACGATCTCCGCCGTGCAGGCGCGGGCGCACGCGCTCGACTACGAGTCCGACGTCGCGTTCTGGCGCGCGACTGCGAAGGGCAACCCAGGCAGCGCCAAGGCGCACCTCAATCTGGGAGTCATGCTCGGTGCCCGGGGCGATGCGGCCGGTCGCATTGCCGCCACTAGAAGGAGCGTCGAGCTGGCGCCGAAATGGCCTATGGCGCACGTGTACCTGGGTGATGCCCTCTGCCGTGCGGGCCGCGCTCGCGAGGGCATCCCGCACTACGTGCGGGGCTTCGAGCTCGAGCCGGACCACAAGGAGACGGCGGCCCTGGCATTGCAATGCTTGTGGCAAGCGGGGGAGTTCGAGCACGCTCGTCCCGAGCTACAGCGCGCGGCGGCCGCGGACCCCAACGGCTGGCTGGGCTTCCTCCTGCGGGAGGTATCGCTGCACGGAGCGGAGAACGGTGGTGTGCCCAAGGCTTACCGGCCGCGGGGGTACAACGAAACGAAGTAGGGAGGGTGAATGAGCGACAAAGTGTCCTTCGGGATCTACGGCTTCGAGATCACACGGCCCATCGTTCTGCCGGGTCTAGAACTCGTTCCTGTGCACACTGAGTACAGAGCTGCGCAGAGCGCCGCGAGGGAGAAAGGGCGATTCAATCTGACTTGTCTCGGCAGAATCGACTCCTCTTGTCCCTATTCCGGAGGGAACGTCCGCCACGTGCTGTTTGATCTCGAGGCAGCTCTGACGCTGTGTGAGCAACAGTACGTGATCGTCACACGACCGCATGCTGAGGATGTTGATGCCCTCAAGGCTAGCTTGCCGAGGGACTTGGACCTGATGCATCCGCGAGGCAGCCCTGGCAATCTCATTCACGCCGATACCTTCTCTCCGAGTAGTCGTCGCGAGTTCTTGGGCAGGTGCTTGCAGACGCTGGACGATGCAGAGGTGGAGCAGCGATTTCAGTTGCGCAGGGGGCTTCATACAAACGCGGAGATCTGGCGAATGCGAGAGCCGTTTGTCGACACGACCTACTACCTGGCGTTCTCCTCTCTTGAAGGAATGTCCCGCGCATGGTCGTCCGATCGCGATTCAACTGCAGAGGAAGTCATGACGCCCTTTTTGCGGCACTGCGGCTTCGATTTCGCCCAGAACCGTGCTGGAGATCGATTGCGTTCGATGTCCACCTATTGCCACCTGCGAAACACACTCTTTCACAACGGTCTGCTCGAGGCAGCGTTCAACGACAACGGCAAGACGGTCACCCTTCGACTGACCGACTACGTTCACAAGCTCGAGAGGATCTTCTCCCTCGTTCTGCTCAAGATCGTTGGGTTCGATGATGGACGCATCAATTGGGATCAATGGTTCGACCGGCAACCTTTCAAAGGGCGCACCTAACGGCGATGGTGCAAATCGCGCCTCTCGGGGCCATACTGCTGACGTGTCGAGCGCGAAGGGTATTTCAGAGGTCGAACGGCTTGCGTTGGAGCTCGAACCGGCGATGCGCCTTGCTCTCGCCAGGCGCTTGCTCGACAGTGTCGAAGGAGCGGAGACCGGGGAGTGGGCGAGTTCCTGGGCCGAGGAGCTCGACCGGCGTGCTGCCGCGTTCGATTCAGTGAAGGACCCAGCGGTAGGCTGGGATGCGGTTCGAGCTGAGGCGCTCGACCTTCTCAAGAAGGCGTGAGGAACATCCACGTCGGGCGGGGAGGCGGGCGCAGCCGCTGGGCTCCGGGGACGGAAACTTTTCTTGCCGCGGATCGGGCCGGGCGGTACCTTGCCCAATGGCCCCCGCGGGGCTAAGACTGAACAGAGGGACAGGTAAAATGCCAGCACGTAAGCAGTTTCAGTCCAGTCTCACGGTAAGCCCTGAGCTTCAGGCGAAGCTTGACCGGGCTAGAGGTACCGAGGTGACAGAGGCGGAACTTCGCGAGCAAAGGGTGAGCTTTGCCTTTGGCAATGCCCCTCAATCTGAGCGGATCACGAAGGACTCCGTCAGATTTGCCTCCGAGCACATCCGTCTCAAGAGCTGAGAAGATGTCTGTACGCGAGGGGGAGGATCCCGACCTGTTCGCTAGGGTTCAAGAGCAGAACCTACTCAGACAGTACGACCTTCTAGCAAACTGCATCGAGATCGGTGTGAAGAAGGGGATCGAAGCGTTCGACAAGTACACGCTTTGGTCGTTGAACGCCGCTGCAGTTTCGAACATCGCGCAGTTCGGCGGTCGCTTTCGCGAGCAACCGATCTACGTCGGCAACCACATCCCGCCTCATTTTGAGCAGGTCCCGACCCTGGTCGATCAGTTCCTTTCAGTGGTTCATGAGAACTGGGATGTGATGGATCATCCAACGCTGTTGCCTGCGTACGCCCTCTGGCGCTTGAACTGGATCCATCCGTTCATCGAGGGCAATGGCCGGACAGCTCGTGCTGCTTGCTACTATCTGATCTGCGTGCGGTTTGGGGGTCTTCTTCCTGGGAAGAAGATTGTGCCCGAGCGCATCCGCGATGATCGCGCGCGGTACTACGCAGCTTTGCAGGAGGCTGACCAACACTGGGCCGACGGGCAGTTCAACGTTGACGCGCTTGCATCGTATCTAGCGGATTTGCTGGACGCCCAGCTGAGCGACGTAGACGTGACCCCGTAGGTTGCCTTTGTGAGGTTGGTCGTCGCGCGCGGGCGGGGTGCTTCAACGCGTCAAGACGAAGAAATGCAGCGCGAGACCGCTGACCGCGAGCAGGACCAGCGCCGCACCAGCGACCATGAGGTCCGTTGCCAGGCGCGACTTCCCGCCCGTCACCACCCCGGCCCCGTCGACCGCTGGCTCAGGCGCGGGTGGTGCCGCGGCCGCCATCGGTTCGTCGTCCAGCGTGGTGAGCTCGGTCAGCGCGGCGGCCACTTGCTCGGGCTCCATCGGTAAGTGCAGCGCGGCCAAGCTGGCCGTGACCAAGTCGCGGGCCAGGTCCTCGCTGGGGCTGCCCTCGGCTTCGGCGTCCAGCCGAACTTCGAGCTCGACGGCGCCGAGCCGAATGCGGTCGCCTTCCTCGACGATGCGGGGCGAGCCGGGGCTCAGCCAGACGGGCGGTCCCCCGGTCGCACCCGAAAGAGCCGTGCCGTTGGTGCTGCCCTCGTCGGTCAATAAGTAGTGGAGGCCTCGCTTCTTGAGCGTGGCGTGGCGCGGGCTGACCGTGGGATCTGGAAGACGGACGTCGGCCTCCGGGTCGCGCCCCAGGGTGATCAGTCGACCCTGTCGCTCCACGTAGAGCGGCGGCTCGATCGGAGCCGAAAGTACGAGGACTTTCACTGTGCCCGCTCCTTACACCATGCGGTGATTTCTTGGCCAATCCTCGGGTGTTGCCCTAACCGGTAGCGGAGCGTGCCCGTCTCTTCTGCGGGCGCTCGGGAACTTCCCTGTCATGACCGCCATCCCTGACCGCCGCCATCCGCACGTTTCCCGCGTCCCTTTGACCAAGCTGGTCGACATTTGTCCGACCGAGGGCAGTACGGGGGCGTTCCAGGGCGAGAGCGCCAACGTCAGCGGACGCGGCATGTCGCTGCGAACCAGTCACCTGCCCGATCTCGGGCAAGAGCTCTTGTGCCGGTTCGAGCACAAGGGGCAGGAAGTCTTGGTCGAAGGCCGGGTCGCTTGGCGCGCCGAGACGGAAGAGGGTGGCGAATTCGGCCTCCAGTTCACTGCGCTCGATGCGGACAGCACCGACATCATTCGAGACTTGGGTCAAACCCGGGCTGCCGCGCCTGCGCCGCGAGCCGCGGCGACCAAGGAGCCCGAGATCGAGCCCGAGATGGGCAAGGAGCTGGCGGCCGGACATCGCGTGCGGCTGCACGTCGAGGGCCTCGGCGCGCCAATGAAGGCGGCTGTCCACACCGCCACCGAGCGACGCATCCGCGTCGGCTCGCAGCTCGAGTTTCTCAAGGTCGGGCGCGCTGTGGAGCTCGAGGAGCTGGGGCTCGGCACGAGGCGGAGCGCACGCGTCGATTCGGTCAACGTCATCATCAATCCCGCGACCTCCATCCCCGAGCTCGTGGTGCAGCTGAAGTACGCTGGTCTAGCCGATACCCCGGCGCCGGCCGTCACGCAGGATGCGGACGCTCGGGTCAGCGAGGCCGAGCTGCCGGCCGCTGCCGCCGACGGCGGCGAGGACGATTTGGACGACGATCCGCTGTTGCCCTTGCCGCCGGCTGCCGCCGAGCTCGGCCGTCGCATGGCGGGCTGGGCTCGCCGCGCGAGCACTCTGGCTGGCCAGGCGAGCGCCACCTTGGGTCAAGCCGCACTCCAGGCCAAGGAGAGCGCGGCGAGCGTGCTCGAGAAGGGCACTCGCTCCGCGCCACCCAGCGCCCCCCCAATGACCTCTTCGTCGGCCGCGCGTCGTCGCTTGCAGGGCAGTCGCCGTCCCGGCGTTGGCGCTCCAGCCCACCTGCGCTCGGGGATTCACGATCTAGGCCTTACCGGTCGTGAGAAAGCGCCCCGCGCGAGCTCCGCGCCCCCCGGCAGCGCTCGCCGGTTCTCGCCGCGCCTCTGGGCCGGTCTGGCTCTCGTTCCCATCGTCTTGGTCGGCTCGGCTCTCGCCACGCGCGCGCTGAGCTCCGACAAGACCGGAGCCGGTCCGAGCGCGACCCCGCCGTCCCAGGCCGTCGCCAAGACCGAGGTCGCTGCAGCGCCGGCAGCCGCGCCGGCAGTCGCGCCGACCAAGCCCGAGGTGCCCACCAATCCCGACGGCATCGCGCTGGAGGTCCCGCTGTTCGGCCCCCGGACCGTGGCGACGTCAGAGCCCGTCGCCGCAGGTGCCGAAGTGGACGAGGCGACGGCGGAGAAGCTCGCCGCAGCGGCGGCCGTCCCCGATCAGGTGTGGGAGGGCGATGCGGAGACCACCGTCAACAAGGCCGCGCCTGCCAAGGAAAACGCTCCCTGGGGTCGAGGCCGCCTGCACTTGCCGACCATCCATCGCATCCGACTGGATGCGCCGGGCGCCGAGATTGCCGGAGCCGTGGAGCAGGAAGGGTTCGTCGTCGTGATCCCCGGGCGCAAGGCCATGGAATCCGGGCGCGCCATCCAAGGACGCGACAAGCGCATCCTGAAGGTGCTGGCCAGCAACACCGCCGAGGGCGCCCGAGTCCGCTTCGAGTTTCGGGGCAGCGTGCCCGCCTACCGCGTCCGGCTCAGGAACGACTTCATCGAGTTCTTGATCAGCGCGCCCGAAGACAGTCTGGCCAAGCTCTGACCGGGCTTCTGCCCGCTCAGTTTCGGCGCCCGCCGCCTTTGCGGGTGGCGCGGGGCAGACTCGTCTTGGGAGATATCTCGAGCCGGCCCCGATCGTCCTGGCCGCGGCGGGCCCCGTACGCGCCAGCGTGAGCGATCATGGCGGCGTTATCCGTGCAGGCGCGGCGTGAAGGGACGACGAGCTCGATGCCGTGCTGCGCCAGCCGCTCGGTGCCGCGCTGTCGGAGCTCACTGTTGGCGGCTACGCCTCCGGCCAGCACCACCCGCGGGATACCCTCGCGCTGGCTGGCAGCAAGGGCCTTGTCCAAGAGCGAATCCACCACCCGCCGTTGAAACGTGGCGCAAAGGTCACGCAGTTTCTGATCGTTCTCGAGTGGACCCTGCTCGCGCACCCACCGCGCCACGTTCGTCTTCAGCCCGCTGAAGCTGAACTCCAGGGACGAACGCTCCGCCATGGGACGGGCCAGATCCACCCCTTCCGGGTCGCCTTCGCCGGCGAGCTGGTCGACGATGGGGCCGCCGGGGTAGCCGAGGCCGAGCAGCTTGGCGACCTTGTCGTACGCCTCACCCGCCGCATCGTCGCGCGTTGCGCCAAGCTCCGTCATCTCGGTCACGTCCGGTCCATCCACGCGATAGAGGGCCGTGTGGCCACCGCTGGCGAGCAGAGCGACGAACGGAAACTCCGCTGCTGGTGGGGCCGGGGCGTCCGGGAATTCCAGGAACGCCGCGAGGATGTGGCCCACCAGGTGATCCACGCCCACGAGCGGACGATCCATGGCAAAGGCCAAGGCGGAGGCAACCTGAGTGCCGATGAGGAGCGCGCCAGAGAGGCCGGGCCGGCAAGTGACGGCGATGGCGTCGATGTGCTCGAGCTCGACCCCGGCTTGCTCGACGGCGGCCTCGATCACCGGTCGGGCCTTGGTCAAGTGGTCTCGCGCTGCAATTTCGGGCACGACGCCGCCGTAGTCTGCATGCAGCATGACCTGACTCTGGACGACGTCGCTCAGCACGGTCCGGCCGCGCACGATCGCAGCCGCGGTCTCGTCGCAGGAGGTTTCGATGCCCAGGACCAGCATGCTCGGTACTAGCACGGCGCCCGGCACTTCAATCGCAAGCGCTGGCGTCGCGCAAGGCGCGGCGATAACGTCAGGGGAAAAATGATCGACACGCTGCTGTTTTCACACAAGAAGGCGTCCCTCCAGGCGGCCGACGTCTTGGTGGTGGTCCTGCCCAGTCACGAGCCCCTGTCCCAGCCGAGCTTCCAGGATCTCGACTCGGCGCTGAGCGGTGCACTGACCGAGCACGTCGCGGCGCAGAACACGCCGATCGAGCGCAGCGGTCCGATCTCCGTACCAACACTGGGTCGCTTGCCCGCGCGTTATCTCGTCCTCGTGCCCATCAAGCAACACGCGAGCGAAGCGGCTCAGGCGGCGTTGACGGAAGCGGTTGCGGTGGGCGTTCGCGAGGCACTCTCGTTTCGACCGACCAGCGTCGCAGTCTCCGCGCCGGCCAGTGCCAACGTGACGAACGTCGCGCTCGGGGCACTTCTCGGCGGCTACACTTTCGATCGTTACCAGGCGGAGAAAACGAAGCTGTCGGAGCTCACGCTGCTCCTCGCCCGGGCACCCACCGGTGCAGACAAGCAAGCTTTGGCTCTCGGCAAGAAGATTGCTGCCGGCGTGTGCCTGGCGCGAGACCTGGTCAACGAGCCGCCCAACGTGCTCTTTCCGCAGAGTTTCGCCGAACGGGCGCAAGAGGTGGCCAAGCGCAACAAGCTCGCTTGCAAAGTGCTCGACGCGAAGGGCATCGAAAAGGCCAAGATGCTGCTCCATCATGCGGTCGGGCGGGGCAGCGCGCATCCGCCGACCTTCATTCACCTCACCTATCAGCCCAAGCAGTCGCGCGGACGCATCGTGTTCGTCGGCAAAGGACTGACCTTCGACTCTGGAGGCCTGTGCATCAAGCCGATGCAGGGCATGGCCGAGATGAAGAGTGACATGGCGGGGGGAGCGGCAGTGCTCGGTCTGATGGAGATCGTCAGCGCCCTCGCGCCGTCCATCGAGGTGCATGGCATCATCGGGGCCGCGGAGAACATGCCGGACGGCAACGCCTATCGTCCAGCGGACGTGATTGGTTCTTTGGCCGGCAAGACGGTGGAGATCATCAACACCGACGCCGAAGGTCGGCTCGTGCTCGCCGATGCGCTCACCTACGCCGCTCGGCTCCAGCCCGACCTGGTGGTCGATGCGGCGACGTTGACCGGGGCCACGGTGATTTCCTCGGGGCTTCCTATTCTGCCTACTTCACTGGGTCGGACGACATCGCTGCCGCGATGCAGCGTGCTGCCACCCGCGCCGGCGAAAGCTTCTGGCGCATGCCACTCATCGAGGAACTGGCTCAGCAGCTCAAGAGCGACGTCGCCGACTTGAAGCACACCGGTGAACGCTACGGTGGCGCCATCACTGCGGCGCTTTTCTTGCGCGAGTTCACTCAGGGCGTACCGTGGATGCACTGCGACATCCCGGGGCCGGTCCTGCGTGAGCGCGCGAGCGGCATGCATCCCAAGGGTGGGACCGGCCATGCCGTCCTGACGTTCCTCGAGCTCGTGCGCGAGCACGATCAGAATCGCATCGTGAGCGCGAGCAGTGGTCAAACCGTACCGCGACGTGCCCGTCGTTCCGTTCGCGCAGCCGGCACGATACCGTCGGCTCCGGTCAGGCGGCGCCGCCGCAAGACGACGTAGCCCTCAAGGTGCCCCTGCTTCTTCCAGGCCGAGGGCAACCTGGGCTGCGCTGGCCCGGCTTCTCACGAGCTCGCTCTTGCTCGTGGAGAGCAGCAAGAGCAGCCGGGCAAGCACGGGATCGACGGGACGCGTCATGCGTGAGCCGATGATTTCGAGCAGCGCGGCCGTACGGCGCTGCCTGGCCCAAGCAGGCCGTGTTTCGAGAAAATCGGACAGCAGCGGTAGGGCGACGTCGGCGGCGCATTCCGTGAGAGCAAACGCGGCGGCTTCGAACTTGGCATCGTCGGCCCCACCGAGGGCCGCCTCCAGCGTGACCCGAGCCAGGGGAGCCTGATCGGGGCAAAGCGTCCCCAGGGCCAGACTGGAGAGTTCCCGATCCGAACCTTCGGCGTGCTTCACGACCAAGGGCAGGACCGCGAGGTGGATGCTGCGGGCGGCCGCCGCCGCTTGCTGGTCGTCGGCCGCGAGCCCGCGGCCGTCTGCTCCATCACGCACGTACAAGGGCGCTAGCGCCGCCGCGCTGGCCGAGGGGGCCATGGCCCGGAGGGCGTGGAGCGCGGAGCTGCGTGAGGTCTTGAGGGCAACCTCCAGCGCGGTGATCAGCTGGACCTGGTACCTTTGCAGGATCGCAGTGCGCTGCGCGAGCGACGGCGCCTCGGTCATCGCCCGCCACAGACGATCTTCGACCGAGGCCGAGCGCTCGTCTTCCTCTTTGGGACACGGACCGCGGCTGCAGCTGCCATCGTTCGGGGCCACCGCAGCCTCGGGCAGGGTGAGCGAGAGGGCGCGCAGACCCGCCCCCACCGATCGGGGTTCGGGACCGAAAAGGGAGCTCGTCGCTGCCTCGAGCAGCCGTTCGTCCTTCGGCTCTTGCCTCGCGAGGGCGACCAGGACCGCTCCAGTTACCAGGGGCGAGTCGTCTCCCAAGTGCGCGAATAGCGCGGCGCTGGCTGTCTTCGAGCGCGGTGCCTGCGCGAGCGCCAGCGCGGCTGCGGCGCGCACTGCGTCTCCTTCGGTGCTCGAGTCGAGCAAGGTCACGAGACTCGTCTCCGCCAGCGGGGGCGGTCGTTTGGCCAGCCCGAGCAGGGCCTCGGCGCGGAGATCCGGATCTTCCGCCGCCAGGGCGAGCTCCAGCCCGCGTCGAGCGTCCGCACCGCCCACGTGCGCTAGACCACGCACCAGCGCGAGCGCGAGGGGTCCGCGTGGGCTCGGTCCGCGCTTGGATAGCATTGCGACCATGCGAGCTGCATTGCGTTCGTCAGCCTGCCTGGTGGCGGCCTCGATCGCAGCGATGCGGAGCGGTTCTGGCGCGGGACCTTCCGCAAACTCCAAGAGGGGTGCGCTGGCACCTTCGGTCGTGCCCCACGCCAGGAGCAAGATGACCTGCTCCTGTTGGTCGATGTCCGCCGCTACCAGCATGGACAGGAGCGGCCCGCGGTTCTTGTCGGCGAGCTGCGCCAGGGACGTGCGCGCCGTCCCCGCCGCTTGCGACGTGCCCCGAGCGAGCTGGTCCTCCAGACTCAGCCGCTCTTTGGTCAGCACGTCCAGGAGCAGCGTGCGCAGGGCTGGGGCTTCGGGGCGCGAGATGCAGAGCGGTCTGAGCTGTTGCTCCAGCTCCTGCATGAGGGCGGACGACACCGCCGTCGACAGCGCTTGCCGCCCAAGCACGTCGATGTCGTCGGCTCGCCGGGCACTGCGCAGTCCGCGCAGCAGGAGGCCGAGCGCTTCTTCGTCCCCTCCACGCTTGGAGAGCAGGCGTGCCAGGCTGATCGTCACCGCGTGGAGCTGTGCGTCCTGGGCGAGGGCCTTGCGGTAGGCAGCTTCCGCATCCGCCGGTCGGCCGCTCTTCTCGTACAGGTTGCCGAGCTTGATCAATGCCTCGGCGTCCGTTGGGTCCAGGGCCGAGGCGCGTTCGGCGTAGGAGAGGGCGCGCTCGTCATCGCGCAGCTCGAAGGCCAGATCGGAGAGGCGTCCGAGCGTTTCACGGGCACGCGTCGGATCGACGGCCAGCAGGCGCTCCAGCGTCCCCAGCGCTGCCTCCGTCTTGCCTTGGTCGATCTGCACACGCTCGAGGCGCACGAGAACTTCACGGTTGCCGGGCAGGAGCTCGTGCAAGCGGGTGAGCGTGCGTTCGGCTTCGCTCGAGTTCTTGTTCAGGATTTGCGCTTCCGCGAGGGTCAGGCCCGCTTCGGTGCTCTTTTCTGGTCCGCGGAAGGCGCGTTCGAGGGCAGCCATTTCAGCCGTCAGGCGGCCGGTGCGCTTCAGCAGGCGCACGACCTGGCGCCGCGCCTCGGCCCGGGTGCCAGGCTTGGCCGTGCCATCGGATCGCGGGTCATCGAGCACCGTGAGCCAAGCGCCGAGGGCCCGCCGCTCGTAATCCTTCTTGGTCGGACCCGTCGCCAACGCTGCCGCCCGCAGTAGGCCACGAGCCAGAGCGACTCGGGGCTCGAGCTCCGCTGGTGCGCTTTCGACTGCTCGCTCTAGCGCATCGAGCCCGCCCTGGACGTCGTCGTGCGCCAGCAGGGTTTCGCCGTAGAGGACGGCGCCCTGGGCCTTGTCGCGGTCCGAGAGCAGCCGCTTCCAAATGGCATGGGCTTTCTCACCATCGCCCTCGCGGTAGGCCCTGCTGCCGAGCTCCACCAGGTGCTTACGGCCGAGACCGGGGCGGGCTGCTTGAGCGACTTCGATCCGGCGCACGCGCTCGGGCTCTTGCAGTCGTTCGGCGAGCTCGAGTAGCAAAAACGATGCGCTGGCGTCCCGCTCGAACGTGGCGATGGCACGATCGAGCTCGGAGAGCGCCGTCTTCCGCTTGCCGGCCGCGAGCAAGATTTCGATGTAGCGTATGGTCAGGTCGACCTGACCGGGTGCCTGACGAACCAGCTTCGCTAGTTCCTGCTCGGCGCCATTGAGGTCGAGCGTGAGCTCGAGCAGTCTGACGAGGGACAGGCGTAGATCGATATCTGTGGGCGCCAAGTTGCTGGCCCGCCGGTACGCCTGAGTCGCTCGGTCCATCTGACCGAGCTCTTCGTAGAGGCGAGCGAGCAGCGCCGTCCGTTCGGCCGTCCCCGGTCCGCGCTCGAGCTCCGCCAGATAGGTGTCGAGTGTGCCGAGCGCGCGGTGGGCGTCGGCCCGCAAGAGGTCGATCTCGCCGCGCAGAGCTGGTTCCGCGTCGCTGGAGCGCGAAGCGCGTTCGAGCGTCTGCAGCGCAGCTGCGGGCTGGCCACTCGCGAGCTCGGCGCGGCCGAGATCGCGCAGGGCGGGCACCAGCACTCGGCGGTCGCCTTCGGCCGCGCGGGCCACGCGCCGCAGCTCGTCCAGAGCTTCACGATGCTGGCCTCGCGCGAGCAGTGCGCGCCCGAGCTCACCTGCGACGAAGCCGTTGCCCCGCGCCAGGCGCACGAGCGCCCCGTGGTGCCGCTTGGCACATTCCAGGTCCGACAGCTCTAGACACAGCTGCCAGAGCTCTCCCAGCGTCTCTTCCTTGGCAACGCCGGTCTCGAGTGGAAGCGCCCGCTCGAGGCTCGTGCGAGCGCCCGGCAGGTCACCTACGCTCTGCGACAAATGAGCCTCTGCCACATGACCTTCTGGCCGCTTGGGCCAGGTTCCGGTCGCCTCCGCCAAGGCGCGGCGCGCCCGAGCGAGGTCACCCATGCTCTGCGCAACCACGGCCAGCGCCAGCTGGGCTGCAAACGCGCGCTCACCTCCGGCCAAGGCGGCGGCGTCGAGCTCGGCGACCAAGGCGTTCGGGTTTCCGTCCCGCTGACGGAAGAGCTCGATCAGTCGCAGGATGGCCACTTGGTCACCCGGTCTGTCGAGCGCGACCTTGCGGTAGCGTTCGATGAGCACGTTGGTCTCGTCCTGCGTCGTCGCTCCGGCTGGTGCGGAGACGATCGGCTCCGGGCTCGGTTGGCTCGGGCGGGTGGGTTGGGTCGTTGGAGCAGGGGGGCGGGCAGGGGACGCGGGGCGCGCCGGCGCAGTCGACGCGGGTGGTGGACGTCGTCCTCGAGCGTTGAACTGCGCCGCGCTCACGGTAGAAAGGAGGATCGGCAGGACCAGGGCGCGCAGCTGACCGGGGCGCCGCCACCTCGACCTGTCCTTGGAACCCGGCGCCACCACCGCCATAGTCTAGCAGGCCGGCGGCTGGGGGGGTCGCCGCGCATTTCGTCCCTGTGGTAATCGTCCTCCGAATGCCCGAGACCCTGCCCTTGCCGCCAGTCGGGCCAACCAAGCCCGCGGGGCGCTGGGGGCGCTGGCTTCGCATCGGGGTGAGGATCACGGTCGGGGTCTGCGTCGTGCTGGTCGCCCGGGATCTCATGGGGCGCTTCGATGCGGCCGAGGTGTCCATCGACCCGTGGTGGTTCATCGTTGCCTTCGTGCCGGGTGTCGTGGCGGTCCTCCTGCAGGCGTTCGCATGGCGCAGGCTGATGATGCAGCTCGCTGGTGGAACGGTCCCGCTGCTCGAAGCCTTCGTCGTCTATTTGGATGGGCAGATGGCGCGCTACACGCCGGGCAAGCTTGGCCTCTTGGCCGTGCGCGCAGCCGCAGCTCCACGCCTCGGCGTGTCACCACGCTTGATGCTCGGCTCGCTCTTCATCGAGGTGCTCTCGTGGGCGGGAACGGGCCTGTTGGTCGGCTCGTCGACGCTCGCTTGCACGTCGCTGGCGCTGCCGGCGGGCGCTCGCGTCTGGGGCACGGCTGCGGATGACCTCCCAGCCATTGCGCTATCCCTCGCATTGTTGGCGCTGGTCGGCTTGGTTGGACTTTGCGCCATCCCGAGGGCTCGCTTTCCGGAACGCCTCGTGGTCTGGCTCACGTCAGCGGACGGCGTGTCGCGTCGAGCCGAGCCGCTCGTTCCCGCCAGTCTCCCGCTACTGCATGGCCTGCACTGGCTGTGTTGGGCGGTCTCTGGCGGCGTGCTCGTGCTTGGTCTCGGCGCTTCGGTCGAGGTAGCGGGTTTTGCCGGCGGGGTCCTGTGCCTGGCCGTCGTTCTCAGCTTCCTGGCAGTCGTCGTACCGGCCGGCGCCGGCGTGCGCGAAGTGGTGATCAGCGTTCTGACTGCACCGGTGCTGGGCGCGAGCGCTGCCCTGGTGTTCGGGCTGGCCGCCCGGGCAGTGACACTGGTGGCCGACGTTGCTTGCTGGGCGCTCTTGCATCTCGTGCGCTTGAGAGCCCGGCAAGGTGACGAACAGCGCTAACCCTGCCCGAGCTAGCCTTGCCCGAGCTAACCCTGCCCGAGCTAGCCTTGCCCGAGCTAGCCCTGTGGGTGCCGACCAGGTCCCGCGATGCGCTGGCGCACGTAGTACGGCGGCTTGTTCTGCGACTCGTGATAGGTGCGCGAGACGACATCGGCGACCAAGCCCAAGGACAGGAGCTGCACACCGACGACGATGAGCAGCACACCGAGCATGAGCAGCGGCCGGTTTCCGATCTCGGCACCGAAGGCGAGCTTCTGCACGGCCAGCCAAACGCACACGAGCACACCCAGAAAGCCGCTGAAAATGCCGGCCAAGCCGAACACCTGCATCGGCTTGGTCAAGTAGCTCTGCATGAAGCGGACGGTCATCAGGTCGAGGACGACCCGCAATGTGCGTCCGATGCCGTACTTGGTATTGCCGAACTGGCGTGCCCGATGGTTTACCGGCATCTCGGCGACACGCACGCCCACCCAGTTGGCGATGGCCGGAATGAAGCGGTGCATCTCGCCGTACAGCCGGAGCTCCTTGGCCACTTCGCGATTCATGGCCTTGAGCGTGCAGCCGTAGTCGTGCAGGCGTACCGTGGTGATCGAGCTGATCAGCCGATTGGCGATCATCGACGGCAGGCGCCGATTCAAGAAGGCGTCTTTGCGCTGAGCCCGCCAGCCCGCCACGAGGTCGAAGCCCTCGTCCAACTTGGAGAGCATGCGTGGAATGTCGGCCGGGTCGTTTTGCAGGTCCGCGTCGAGCAAAACGACGCGCCGGCCGCGCGCCGCATCCAAGCCTGCCTGGAGCGCTGCCGTTTGGCCGAAGTTGCGGCGGAAACGAATGACGACCAGGGCTGGATCGACCTGCGCGGCCGCCTCCAGCACGGCGAAGCTGCGGTCGGCAGAGCCATCGTCCACCAGAATGAGCTCGAAGGAGAGAGCGGTGCCGTCGAGCGCGCCGTGCAGCTGCTGGAGCAAGAACGGGATGCTCTCCTCCTCGTTGTAGATGGGCGCGATGACGGAGAGATCGAGAGTGGCTTCGCTCATGGCGTCGGTCCTTCTGCGCCAGGGTCAGTGGCCGGGTCGTCTTGTGCTCCTTCGGCCGCCGGATCGCTAGGATCGGAGTCGCCCACCAAGGGGTCCTCGGCTTCCATGGCGCGGGCGCGTTTGGGCTTCGACTTGTCCTTGCCGCTGGTCAGGCGCCACTCCTTCATGACTTCCTCGTTTTGACCGGTGTCCGCCCCGCGCTTGAACAGCACATACTCGCCGAAGCGGCCCACGACGCCGTAGGTGCCGCTGCGCAAGGCCTCTTTTACCGACGGCAACGTGGCGTTGAGCTTCAGCTCGCCCTTGCGCGCGACCATGTAGTCCGCGTTGTGAGTGCCGCGCCTGAGCGTGTAGAAGTACTCGCGATTGGCGAGCTGAGCTCCGATGTGCTCGGTGGTCGTCACCGACGCTTCCTTCGGAATGGCTGCGACCAGCGCCTTGACGGCGCGATACTGCTCCTCGTGTTCCGCCTCCCAGCTGAAGCGGATCTTGTGATACCCGGACTCGAAGTAGCCGTCCCGCGCTGGGAACGCCCCATAGTTGTAGGTCAGGGCCAGAGAGGCGACTGCCATGGCCGAGACGGCACCAGCCTGGCGAGATAGGCTTCCGCCCGGCTCACGACCGAGCACTTGAATGGCCAAGACGGCGGCCATGAACAGATACGGGAGCCAGAACATCACGTACTGGAAGGTGAACATGATCGGCGGGTCGTAGTCCGTGACCAGCAGCGTCAGGATGGCGCCCGGCAAGATCGACGCCCACAAATACCAGCGTCGCACCGGCAAGAAGGCTAGCGGTACGAGCAGGTGCAAGACGTACCAGAACTTCTTCTCCACGAAGATGTGGCGCAGAACGTAGGTTGGGTTCGACACCAGGGTCTTGAGCACACTACGGAAGCCCTTCTCGCCTTGCGACCAGAGGTCCTCGTACATGTTCGGAAACCACCAGGAGCCGGCATCCATCATGATCTTGAAGCGCAAGAGCACGAACCAAAAGATGGAAACGCCGGCGATCACGGCGCCGAAGCGCGGCCGGTAGCCGGTGAGCAAGAGGAAGACGCCAATCACCGCCAGCGGGATGGGCATGTCTTCGCGCATGATGATGCTGCAGAAGAAGAAGATCCCCGCTGGGACCCAGCGCTTCATATCCACGAACAGCACCATCAAGAACACGAAGATGGCGCCGGTCGGGACTTCCTTCATCTCGTAGAAGTTGGCCCCGTGCATCGGGTAGTTCGCGAGGTAGCAGAGGGCGAGCACGCAGGCGGCCCACTCCGGGATGTGGCGGCGCGCCAGCAAGAACAGCGGGATCGAGCCGAGCCCGAGCGAGGTCGACTGAATGACGAGCAAGGTCTCGGGATGTGGGTAGATCGCGTAGATCGGCAAGAACAGGTAGAGGCCCAGCTTGACGTGGTTGGCGATGTACGCCTGCGGGTTGTCGGGGAAGAGGACCGTCGAGTGGTTGATCTTGCCGTGCAGGCCGCCATGCATCAGGTTCACGTTGATGCCGAGGTCGAACGTCGCCGTGCCCAGCCGGTGGTGCCAGCGCACGGTGTAAAAGCTCATGAACGCCGCGTAGGCGAGCGCCGCGACAATCACGATGAGCAAGAGGCCGTGTCGCTCCAAAAGCGCAAGCACGCGGCTCCGCGTGGGCGCGTCGGGCGTGTCTCGCCAGAACTTGCGCAGTCGCTCGGGGATGTGCTGACCGGCGTAGGTCACGAAGAATTCCGTGAGCAGCGCCAAGAACAGCACGATCGGCAAGAAATCCTTGTGGTTGCCTTTCCAGACCTCCACCTCGAGCACGACCGGCAGCGCGGGCAGCAGGATGAGCGGCGATAGGAACCACCCCCACGTCTCGAACAGTCGCGTGGGCTCGCCGGCCCAGCGCCAGAACATGCAGAGCAGGAGCACCACGAGCCCGCAGGCCACACCCGCTCCCAGGATCTGCATTAGGAAGACGTCGCGCGTCGGCAGGTCGAGCGCATTCTTCGACAGCAAGTCGGTGGTGAAGCGCTCGCGCGTCAGCCGGTACCAGGTGACGAGGGCCATGCCCAAGAGGCCGAACAAAAGGACCGCCCGGCTCGCCTGAGCCCATTCGAGCGATCCCCAGGGGGGGCTGACGTGCGCGACCTTGGCTGGGACGGGCTGGACCGGGACGGGCTCGGCTGCGCTCGGGTCCGGGGAGGCCTCCTGGGAACCTTCATCGAGGGCGCGCTCGTCCGGGGACTCGGGCTGGATCATTGCCGGAGCGTGTACCATGCGCCGCGGGCGCGTTGGAGTGGCGCCAGGGCCGAGGTTTCGCTAGACGCCCGAGCGATGGCGCGGCAGGGGAAAGAAGCTCTCCGAGTGGGACTCGTGCAAATGGCCGTGCGCGCCGACCGGGAGAGCACGGTGAGAGCGGCCGTCAACGGCATCCGGGAAGCGGCCAGTCGCGGGGCGAAGCTCGTGTGCCTGCAGGAGCTCTTTGCGGGGCCCTATTTCTGCCAAACGGAGGATCCGAGTGCCTTCGACCTGGCCGAGCCGCTCGATGGCCCGACCGTGAGGCAGGTAGCCGACGTGGCGCGCGAGCTCGCGGTGTTCGTCTCGGTGCCCGTGTTCGAGAAGCGGGCAGCCGGGCTCTATCACAATAGCGCGGTTCTCGTTGGTCCGGACGGTGCGGTCCTGTCCACGTACCGCAAGATGCACATTCCGGACGACCCGCAGTTCATGGAGAAGTACTACTTCACGCCGGGTGACCTCGGCTTCGTCTGCGCGAAGACGGAGCTCGGCGCGATCGGTACGCTCATCTGTTGGGACCAGTGGTACCCAGAGGCCGCCCGCCTGACCGCGCTCGAAGGTGCGGAAGTGCTGCTCTACCCGACGGCGATCGGCTGGCTGCCGAGCGAGAAGGAACGAGACGGCGCGGCTCAGCTCGACGCTTGGAAAACGGTGCAGCGGGCGCACGCCATCGCCAATGGAGTTTTCGTTTTGGCAACCAATCGCGTCGGTCAAGAAGGCCCCGCCGACACGGGCATCGAGTTTTGGGGCCATTCGTTCGTGGTGGACCCTGGCGGGCGCATCGTGGCCGAGGCTGGCGAGGGCGAGGAAGTGCTGATTGCGGACCTGGACCTTTCGCTGATCGAAGAGACCAGGCGCTGGTGGCCCTTCTTTCGCGACCGTCGCATCGACGCTTACGGCGGCCTGACCAAGCGCTGGACCTGAACCCAAGTGACGAAGGACGCATTTCGCGTGCCGGCCGAATGGGAGCCCCACGAGGCGACCTGGCTGGCCTTCCCCCACCACCGCACGGACTTCCCGGGCAAGCTCAGCGCCTTGCCGTGGACCTTCGCCGAGATGGCACGTCTCCTGGCCCAGGGGGAACGGGTGCGACTTCTCTGCCGTGATGCTGGCGAGCGTCGCCGTGCCCGCCTGACGTTCGACCGTGCTGGCGTCCCGCTCGATCAGGTCGACTTCCTGCCTTGCGACACCAACCGCTCGTGGCTGCGCGATTCGCTGCCCATTTGGGCTTTTCGTGGCCAGGAGCGCGTTGCGCTCAAGTTCCGCTTCGACGGCTGGTCGCGCTACCGTGACCATCAGAAGGACGACCGCGCCGGGGCGTGGGTGGCCAAGCGGTTTGGACCGGACGTCCTGCCCACTCTGCCCGACGGACAGCGCATCATCCTGGAGGGCGGCTCGGTCGATTTCGATGGTCGTGGCACGGTGCTCACCACCGAGGAGTGCCTGGTCAGCTCGAAGCGGGCGCGCTTTCGCATCGCCGGCTCGGACCTTTCGGTCAGGCGCGACGCTGCGGAGACCGCCTTCCAAAAGTGGTTCGGCGCCCGCCAGGTGATCTGGCTCGAATCGGGCATCGCCGGCGACGACACCTCGGGTCACATCGACGACTTCGCTCGGCTCGCGCCGGGCGGGCGAGTGCTCGTGTGCGTCGCGACGCGCCGTCAGGCGGCGGATTTCGCTCCACTCGCGCGTGCCAAAAAGGCCCTCGCCCAAGCCAAGAACGCCGCTGGGCAGAGGCTCGAGGTCGTCCCGCTGCCCATGCCTTCGGTCGTCACCTACAAGGACATGGGGCACCTGCCGGCGAGCTATGCCAACTTCTACGTCGCCAATGCGGCCGTGCTCGTGCCCGTGTTCAACGACGCCATGGATCGTGAGGCGCTCGACATCATCGCACGTTGCTTCCCCGATCGACCGGCGGTGGGCGTTTACGCAAGGGATCTGGTGCTCGGCCTCGGCACCCTGCACTGCTCGACGATGCAGGAGCCCCGCAGTCGCTCGCCGTCAGCCCGCTCGCCGTCAGCCCGCTAGGCCGAGCTGACGCTCGAGTTGTTCGTACGGTTGGCAGCCCACGGCGCGTCGATCACCGAGCACGAACGTCGGGATGCCGGTGATCCCCATTTTTCGAGCTTGCGCCTGCCGCGCGTCCACTCGAGCCAAATAGGTGGGATCGTCGGCAGCGCGGATGAGGGCATCGCTCGGCAGGCCGGCGGCTTCGGCCATTTTTGCCAGCGTCTCGTCCTTTTCGATGTCGAGCCGCTGGCGGAAGCAGGCGGCGAACGCGGCCGCACGGAACGGATCCAGCCGCCCCTGGTCGCGGGCGAACTCAGCAGCCGCGAGGGCGCGTCGGGTATTGTGGAGCCAGTCCTGCGGCTCGAAGTCGACGACGCCAAAGCCCGCAGCGAAGGCTTTGGTTCGCGCATGCAGAGCGGGCAAGTTGGCGCCGCGAAATAGGCTGGTGAGGGGCAGTCCGCCCTTCGGCGTACCAGGGTGGAGCTCGAAGCCGTGCCACTCCAGCGTCAGGCCATGGTCCTTGACCAAGCGCGGCACGGTGCTGTGCTCGGCAATGAAGCAGAAGGGGCAGACGAAGTCGGTGTAGAGGTAGAGGACTTGCGAGCTCACGTTGGCTACCTGCAGGAAAAGGGCCGATCAGTCGCCACTTCGCCGTTCGACGGGGCGGAACGGGTGCAGGAAGCTGGCCAGGTTGCCGGCGTTGCGCGTCTGCACGAAGACGGAGCCTTGGCCGGAGAAATTGGCGACCAAGCCCTCGCCACTGAAGAACAGGCCCTTCATCCCGCCGAAGGTGCCGATTTGGTACTTCAGGCCCGAGGTGAAGCCCACGATGTGCCCGGTGTCCACGGTGTAGCCGAGGCCGTTATCCAAGGTGACCTCGTGCAAGGCGCCGTAGCTACCGTAAAAGACGGTGCCGGGGCCGACGATGCGCAAGAGAAACAAGCCGACCCCGCTGAAGAAGCCGCGCATGCCGCCGAATTTGGTGTCGATGACCAGCCCCTCACCGTGGTGCGCCACGTACGACCCGCTCTGCAGGAAGAACTCCTCGCCCGCTGCCAGCTGCTTGGCCTTCAGGTCGCCCTCCGCGGCGGCAGCGAAGTAGATGCGCTGGCCGGCACTCTGCGAGCGATAGGTGTTCTGGAACAGGGAT
>Ga0247744_1000042_pt1 | contig 29496 bp, 26 predicted proteins | sample UWRJS154409C5_FD_180946 | JGI IMG/M metagenome (GOLD analysis project Ga0247744, IMG submission 180946) | Soil microbial communities from Arlington Agricultural Research Station in Wisconsin, United States - UWRJ-S154-409C-5 | ecosystem: Environmental > Terrestrial > Soil > Agricultural land... | reverse complement strand
CGCTCTCGGCCTGCTCCTGCTCGCCTTCAGCTGGTCCAGCGAGAGCCTCGCTCAAGCGGCCGCGGATGCACCGTCCGCTGCCACCGAAGCACAGCCGTCCGAGACGACGAGTCGCGCGGATGCGGAACGCGCCCGTGACCTGGGCCGTACCGGCCTGGATGCCTACGGCCAAGGCGATTTCGAGCGCGCCCTCGATCTGTTCCGGAAAGCCGAAGCGCTGGCCCATTCGCCCGTCTTTCAGCTCTACGCCGCGCGTTCGCTGCGCCAGTTGGGCCAGCTGGAAAAGGCGCGCGCTGAGTTCGAAGCCATCTTGGCCACGACCCCGAGCGAAGGCGCCCCCGACGCCTGGCTCCGCGCCCGGAGCTCGGCCGAGGACGAGCTCGCAGCGCTGCCAAGCCCAACCAGCCAGGAACCACCGAAAACCGAAGGCGACAAAAGCTTCGACGCCGACGGTCACGTCGTCAGCGTGGCTACAGGCGAGATGCCGCCACCCGGCTCCCATCCGGAGCCAGCCCCCAAGCAGTCGTTCTGGAAACGCGCCACACCCGCGAAGCGGGGAGCGATGGTCGCGTTCGGCGTGGGCGCGGTCGGGCTCGTCTTCTCCGCCATCACCGGCGGCATGGCCGTTGCCGAGTCGATGGCAATCAAAGCCAACTGCGTGGACAACGTCTGTCCGGCGGAAGATCGACCCCGCGCCGAGTACGCGACGGACCTGGCCAATTTGGCCACGATCGGTGCTGGTGTGGCGCTCGCCGGCGGAGTGACGGGAGCGGTGCTGTGGTTCTTGCCACACCGTGATGGGGGCGTCGCGGTGAGTGTGGCGGGACCGAGTCTGCGGATCGAGGGGCGATTCTAGCGACCGCCGCTATCACGCGGGCCGCTACATCCGGGTGACTTCGACGGAGTAGTCGAGATCGCAACGCTCCGGACACCCCTGCGCGAACACTGGATTGTAGCGGACCCGCATAGTCGAGAAGGTATCCGGCGCGCCTTCGACCAGCTCAGGGTAGTTCAAGATCACGACCAGGGCTCCCTTGCACCCCCCCAAATCCACATCTGACGTCGACAAGAACGGACCAGCGCCGGAGGAGTCCTGCGAGGACTGCGGCTGGTAGGTCAGGTTGACGCCGGGGATTGCTGTCGGCCCCACCTTGGAAAGGCAATGCCCGCCCCCGTCCTCCTCGACAGACAGGTTGATCGTCGCCCCATTCACCAGTCCTAGCGCGGGATCGCACGGGCGGTTCCCTATGGGGGCTTGAATCGTCACCGCCAGCTCTTCGCCGATTTCGAGGTCAGAGCAAGGGCCGCCGTCGCAAGACGTCAGCCCTGCCCCTAGTGCTAGAGTCGTCGCCTTGAGCAAGTTCGAACGCATGGCGGATAGTCGCAAAGTATGCGTGCTTTGACCTACCGAGTCATCTGGTCCGAAGAAGACAAGGCGTTCGTTGGGCTCTGCGCTGAGTTTGGCGCTCCACCAGAAGCTCGCCATTCAGGCCGAGGGCACGTCGCTGAACGCCGTCATCATGCGACGGCTGTCCTGAGGGCTGCGCTCAGGCGTCGGAACCAGCAACGGACTCGTGCCGCGGGGTCGACGAGCGCCGTCATCCCGTCGTTGGAAGACCGCTACATTCGGGTGACTTCGACGGAGTACTGGAGATCGCAATCGCGGGGGCACTCCGCATCAAGCGAGCCATGGTACCGCACACGCAGCTTCGAGAACGTGTCTGGAGCGCCCGCCACGGGGACATCGCGGATCAGGTGGACACCCAGGAAGCCTTCGCAGGATCCTGCGACAATATCCGATGACGAAAGGAACGCGTCTGTGCCAGACGCGTTGTACGACTGCTCGGATTGGTAGGTTAGGTCGACGCCGGGGATCGCAGTGGGCCCCATCATCGTCGTGCACGTGTGGGTATCTCCCTCTTCCTCGACAGAAAGCCGGACGACCGCTCCGCTCACGACGCCAAGCGCGGGATCACAGGGGTCGTTGTCGAGGGGCTCCTGAATCGTCACAACCAGCTCTTCGCCGATCTCGAGGTCGGAGCAGGGGTGAACCTCGAAGACCGAGCAGGACGTCAGCGCTAGGCCGAGGATCATCGCCCCGGCCAAGGCCGGCCGCACAGCAGGTGATCGCAAGGTACGCATCGTAAGTGTCGCGAGCGCACGAGCCCGCTACATTCGGGTGACTGTGACGGAATAGTTGAGATCGCAGCTCCGCGGACACTCCGAGTCAAGTACCGGAGCGTAGAGGACCCTTATGGTCGAGAACGTGTCAGGGGCTCCTTGGACTGGATCGTCGGATTGCAGAGCTACGACCAAGGACCCCGTGCACGGCCCCAAATCGACATCCGAAGCCGAAACGAACGGGTGGTCGCCCGATGCGTTGTACGATTGCTCCGATTGGTAGGTCAGGTCGACACCAAGGATCGTGGTGGGCCCCATCATCGTCGTGCAAGTGTGGGTATCTCCCTCTTCCTCGACTGAAAGGTGTATCACCGCTCCGCTCACCACGCCGAGCGCCGGATCACAGGGGTTGTTCCCGAGCGGGGCCTGGATGGTCACCGCCAGCTCTTCCCCGATCTCGAGGTCAGAGCAGGGCCCCGCGTCCATGCAGGAGGTCAGGCCGACCGCCAGGGCCAAGGCGGTCGCTGTCAGAAACTTCGGGCGCATCACGAACGAAGTAGATGTTGCGATGGCCATGTAATGGTGTCAATATTGACACCATGAAGGTCACGGACCTGGTGGCTGCCATGAGGCAGAACCCCCAGAATGTCCGCTTCGCGGACGCCGTGAAGGTCGCCACCCACTACTTCGGAAAGCCCAGGCAAGAAGGGTCGAGCCACGCCGTCTGGAAGATGCCGTGGCTCGGAGATCCCCGAGTGAACCTCCAGAACGATCATGGTCGAGCAAAGACCTATCAGGTGAGGCAGCTCTTGAGCGCGATCGACAAGAAGGGAGCATGAACCATGGATCGAGCCGATCTGTATACCTACCGAGTCATCTGGTCCGAAGAAGACAAGGAGTTCGTTGGGCTCTGCGCTGAGTTTCCCAGCTTGAGCTGGCTCGCCAAGAAGCGGCATGCAGCGCTCGACGGTGTGACCCGGCTGGTCCGAGAGGCCGTGGTCGACATGGAGCAGGGCGGTGAAGCGGTGCCTGAGCCCCTCACCACCAAGAAATACACCGGCGAGCTCCGGCTGCGCATGCCTCCGGCGCTCCACCAGCGGCTCGCCATTCAGGCAGCCGAGGAGGGGACCTCGCTCAACGCCGTCATCGTGCGACGGCTGTCCTGAGGGCTCCGATCAGGCCTCGTCCCCGTCGCCCGATCCACCCTCGGCCGACCCTGCGAGCCCATACTTCTCCAGCAATCGCCGCAAATACCCGCGCTGCAGCTCCGCGATGCGCGCCGCCTCGGAGCGGTTGCCGCCGGTGCTGTCGATGAGCTTCTTCAGGTAGGCGCGCGTCATGGCGTCGACGACGAGCTCCTTCTGCTCCGCGTACGGCCGCTTCGGGTCGACCAGCTGGGCGAGGACGGCATCAAGCGCCGAGGTGGGCAGGGTGTCCGCCTCGGGGAGCTCGCCGATGGCGGCCCAAGCGTCGATGGCGTGACGGAGCTGGCGGACGTTGCCGGGGTAGGCGCGGTGAGCCAAGCGCAGGGCGATGGCTTCGGGCAAGGGCGGATAGCCGGCTTGCTCGGCCAGGTGGCGCGCCAAGAGGGGAATGTCCTCGGTGCGCGCGGAGAGCGGCGGCAGGCTCAGGGTCACCACCTTGAGGCGGTAGTAGAGGTCCTCGCGGAAGCGGCTGTCGGTGACGTCGTCCTTGAGGTTCTGGTGGGTGGCCGAGAGCAGGCGTACGCGGCTCTTGCGGGTTTTCGTCTCGCCCACGCGCGAGAACTCGCCCGATTCGAGGGCGCGCAGGAGCACCGGTTGCACCTCGAGCTCGAGCTCGCCGATTTCGTCCAGGAAGAGCGTGCCGCCGTCGGCGGCTTCGAAGGCGCCGATGCTGTCCGTGACGGCGCCGGTGAAGGCGCCCTTCTTGTGGCCGAAGAGCTCACTTTTGACGAGCGCGCGGTCGAGCGCGCCGCAGTTGATGGCGATGAACGGACCTTTGCTCACGCTGCTGTGATCGTGGATCGCGCGAGCGACGAGCTCTTTGCCCGTGCCGGACTCGCCTTCGATCAGCACGGTGGCGAGCGAGCCCTCGAGGCGCCCGAGCAACGTGAACAGGCGCTGCATGCTGGGGGCTTGACCGCGGAGCGCGCCGTAGCTCACGCGCTTCTGGCCTTGGGTGCCCTCGAAGTCCGCGACGTCGGCGACGATGCGGAGCTCCGATTTGCCGAGCGTGAGCCGGCTGCCGAGCGTGAGCGTCAGCTGCCCCACGCGCTGACCGAGGAAGAAGGTGCCGTTACGGCTGCCCAAGTCCTCCGCCAAGGCGCCCTCGGGCGCGAGCGTCAGGCGCAGGTGTCGACGGGAGACGGCGTCGTCCGTGACCACCAGGTGACATTCGGGGGCGGCTCCGACGATCAGCTCGCCCCCGGCCAAGCGCACCGCGGAGCGCAGCGTGCCGCCCTGAAACAGCTGCACCAGGACTGCCAGCGGAGGCTGCTCGGTCGAGCGAAGCGAGACAGTCTCGGTCATGATCCTCTGATCTAGCGAACACGCGGGGCGACTGTCGAGCATTCGACCTTTCCCTGAACGAGGGGCCGGGCTACGAGGCCGCAGCGGCCTGAGCCTGCCCGAGGGCCCGGAGCTGGCCGAGCTCGATGCAGCCTACGACGCCCCGGAAGGGACGGTCGATGACGAGACCATCGCCGCGCTCGCCGACCTGAGCCTGAGTCGCAATTTCCAGCTATCCCTGAGCGCCGAGTACCGCTTCGGTCCACACGTGGCCCTCAATCTGCTCACCCGCTTCGCGCCCCACGTGCACCGCTTCTGAGAGCACAGCCTCGGCTCGGCCTGCTAAGGTTTGGGCCGATGCCGAGCAAGCAGGCCCTGGTCACCGGCGCGAATCGAGGCATCGGACTCGAGGTCACGCGGCAGCTGTTGGCGCGCGACTTTCACGTCCACCGCATCTGCCGCGGTCAGCCCGAGGAAAGCCTGCCGAATACGAGCGTGTGGAGCGTGGATCTGCGCGACCTGAATGCGCTGCGCCAGCTGATGGCAGAGCTCCCGTGCCCGGACGTGCTGGTCAACAACGCTGGCTACATGAATCCGCTGACCGTCTTCGAGTACACGGACGAAGAGCGGAGCGACATCCTACAGGTCAACCTGCTGGCGGCCGTCGAGCTGAGCGTCCATTTCGGCCGTCAGATGGCGGAGCGCGGCGGTGGACGGGTCATCAGCCTGGGCTCCATCGCCGGCACGATCGGCCACCCCGACCTCTGGTACGGAGTCAGCAAAGCCGGCCTCGTGGCGGCCATGCGGTCCTTGGCGCGCACACTCGGCCCGCGCGGCGTGGTCTTCAACACCATCGCCCCCGGCCCGATCGAGACCGACATGCAAAAGGACAACGAAGAAGCCCGCAAAGCACGGCTGCGCTCGCTCACGTTCTCGTCGCGCTTCGGCGAGGCCGAGGAGGTGGCGCGCATCGTGACCTGGCTGGCGACCGAGGCGCCCGTCTATCTGAACGGCGAGCTGATCGACCTGAACAACGGCTCGAACTTCCGCTAGTGGTGTTTCCAGGAGAACGTATCTGCCATGAAACGAATTGCCCCCGTCTGCCTCCTGGCGGCCCTCCCGCTCTTCGCCTGCAAGAACGATCCCACCGCGGGTAAGTCCACGGCCACCACCAGCGCTCCGGCCCCAGCGACCCCCGTGCCAGCCGGCGCCACGGCCTACGCCTTCTCGCAAGCCGGCTCCGCGATCGAGCTCGTGGCCGCCAAAGTGACCGGCCAGCACATGATCTCGGTCAAGGAGTTCTCGGGCACCATCCACCTCGTCGCAGGCGACCCGATCAAGAGCTCCGTAGAGGTCGAGCTCGTGCTGAGCTCCCTGGACAGCAGGCCAGCGAAGTTCTTGAAGCACCTGATGAGCGCCGATTTGCTGGATGTGGAGAAGTTCCCCAAGGCGACGTTCGTGTCCACGTCGGTCGCTGCGGGCGGCGCTGGCGGGACGCACACCGTCACCGGGAACCTGACCTTGCACGGGCAGACGAAGGCGATTTCCTTCCCCGCCACCATCGCCGTGTCGGGGGACCACGTCAGCGCGAAGGCGGAGTTTGGCATCAACCGCCAGGACTTCGGCGTGACCTACCCCGGGCAGCCGGACGACCTGATCAAGGATGAGGTGCTCGTGCGCCTGAGCCTCGACGGGCAGAAGCGCTAGGTCGCCGTCGGGGCATCCGAGAGGACGCCCTCGGTGAGGAGTCGAGACGCAGCGAGCACCGCGTCACCCGTCCCGACGACGGCCAGCACGTCACCGGCGGCCAGCACCTGGTTCGCCGCCGGAATCAACACTCCTTCGGTCGCGTGGACGATCGCGATCACCGATGCACCCGTTCGGCCACGCAAGTTGAGCTCCGCCAACGTGCGGCCTGCGGCGAAACTCTCCGCCTCCAGAACCACCGGGAAGGGTTCGCCGAGACCAGGCAGAAGGCGGCGCACCTCGGCGAAGGCGTCCGGCTGGTCGGGAGAAGGAACGCTCCCTCGGGCCTGATTCATCCAAGCGTCGACGACGACCTCGGCTCCAGCCTTCACGTGTCCCTGGAGGTTCTGGGCGCTCCGCCACACGGACACTCCGAGGATCAAGAGGAGGACGCCGAGTGCCGCGCCCGGCATCCACGGCGGCAAAAAGGCTTGCAAGAGTGCGAAGGCCGGGATCCCGACGACCAGGGCCATGGTCAAGCGCAAGGTGACGATCAGCGCGCGTCGCGGCGCTCGCCCGAGGTCCACCTGGCCGTCTTGCACGTCCGGCAAGGCCAACCGCGCCAGCTGCGCCCCGAGCTCGCTGGCGTTGCGCACGGCACCGTACAGGAGCGGCGCGCCGAAGAGCAGCGCCACGACGGCCAGGATCGAGCGGGCGATCCGACGAGTCACGGGCAGCTCGGTCATGAGCAGGCGCACGGCCCTGTCGCCCGCCAAGAATACGAGGGTGACGAGCAGTGCCAACAGCGCGAGGTCCAGGAGCAGGACCCGCAGCACGCGCCGCCAGCGCGTGGCCTGGTCGCGCGGACGCTCCGCGCGGAGGCGCTCGATCCAGGTGCCGTACAGCGTGGCGAAGGTCTGCAGCGGACGCGGTAGCTTGCGATCGAGCCAGGCAGCGAAGGGGGCGCTGAACCTGATCAGCGCCGGGGTGGTCAGGGTCGTGACGGCCGACACGGCCACCGCCACCGGGTAGAGAAAGCGACCGGTGACCCCGAGTGAGGTGCCGAGGCCGACGATGATGAAGGAAAACTCGCCAATCTGCGCCAGGCTCATGCCGGCCTGAACCGAGGTGCGCACACCACTGCCGGTGAGAAAGGCTCCCAGCGTGACGCCGAGCATCTTGCCGCCGATGACGAGGCCAGTCAGCGTCGCGATGGGCACCCAGTGCTTCACGACCACCTCGGGATTGATGAGCATGCCCACCGAGACGAAGAAGATGGCGGCGAACATGTCGCGCACGGGCGACACCAGGTGCTCGATGGTCTTCTCCTCCCCCGACTCCGCGACCAAGGAGCCTGCCAAGAAGGCGCCGAGCGCCACCGAGTAGCCGAACTCGCGGGCCAAGAGCGCCGTGGCGAAGCACACCCCGATGCACGCCACCAAGGTCGTCTCGGGCCGACCGAGTCGGACCGCCGCACGGACGAAGCGCGGCACCACGAGCAGGCCCACGCCGACGAGCCCGACCAAGAAGGCCGACAGCCGACCAGCCGACAGCGCGAACGTCCGGGCAGTGACGGCATCGCCGGATGAAACCGCCGTCAACAAGGTCATGAGCAGGATGGCGATCAGGTCCTCGACGATCAGCACGCCGACGACCAAATCGCGAAGCTTGCCGCCGATCTTTCGCTCCTCGAAGGCCTTGGCGATGATGGTCGTCGACGACACGGCCACCATGGCACCGGTGAACCACGCTTCGAGCCTCGTCCAGCCGAAGCCCCGCGCCACGGTGAAGCCGAGCCACGCCATGAGGCTCGTCTCGATGAACGCGGTGAGCCCCGCCGTCGGACCAACGCGAGCTAGCTTGCCCAGGCGAAACTCGAGGCCCAGAGAGAACATGAGCAGGATGACCCCGAGCTCAGCCAGGGTTTCCACTACCTTCGCGTCGGCAACCAGCGGGAAGGGCAAGTGCGGCCCGACGAGCAGGCCAGCCAAGATGTAGCCGAGCACCACCGGCTGGCGTAGGCGCACGAACACGACAGTCGTCACCGCCGCGGTGCACAGCACCACCGACAGTGCTTCGAGGAATCGGTGGGCGCCCATGAGCCGCCCCTGGGCCTACGCCTCGGCCTGCAGGTCCGACGCACGCTGACTCGGCGTCGGCGGCTCGTGCAGGAAGCCTTCCGGCAAGAGGCCGAGCAACGCCGGGAACCAGACCACCGTGGCCAGCACCATGCCCAGCATGCCGAAGCTCGCCAGGTAGCCCAGGCTCCGCAGGCCGTAGAAGTCGGCGAGCAGCATGGGCACGTAGCCCGACGCGTTGACCAGTGACGCCATCAGCACCGCGAGGCCCGTCGTGGCGAAAATGTGCGGCAAGGCGCGCGGCCCCTCCTTCACGTAGCGGTGATAGAGGTGAACCGTGTTGTCGATGGCGATGGTGAAGATGCTGGGGATGACGCACATGTTGATGAAGTTGAGCTTCACCCCGAAGACATACATGAGCGCCACCATGCCCAGCATGCCGATGGCCAGCGGGGCGAAGACGACCAAGGTCTCCTTGACGTTCCTGAGCAGCAGAAACAAGACGCCGAGGGCCACCAGCGTCGCGGACCAGGCGATGAACGGCGTGTCGGCGAAGACCTGACGGAAGATGTGCACGGCGATGCGGTTTTCACTCATCACCCGCGTCTTGATGCCCTCTTTCCCCGCGCGGGCGACGGCCAGCTCGAGCTTGTCGACGAAGTCGTCCAGCTCGCGCGAATCGTCGACCGAGCGGGACGGAATGAACAGGACGAACGTGCCCTGCCCGTCGAGCGGGGTGAACTTGCGCCGCAGCTGCTCGGGCAGGTTGTCGAGACGCAGAGGCTCGGCCTCGGTCGCGATCTCGAAATCGTCCAGGCGCGCCTTGTGCTTCGCCCGCAGGTCGTCGGGCAAGCGGCGCAAGTCCTTGCGGATGGCGCGCAGCTCTTGACGCCGAGTATCCCAATCGTCGCGAATCACGCGAGCCAAGGACAGCGTCGAGTCGATGATCGAGCCCTGCGGGTTCTTGTCGGTCCGCTTGAGCTCGGCAAAGATCTCTTCGACGCGGCGCGCCTGCTCGAGCCCCTCGACCCAGATGAAAGCGGGCGTCAGCGTGGACTTCATCGCTGTCGCCCCTCGCCCACCGACCGGGTCCGGCACGCTATCGCCGTTGAGCGCGTTGAAGCTGCGCTCGAGCTCGACGTGGCGTAGCGACCACGCCCCGAACGCGGCAAACGCAGGCAAAGCCAGCACCAGGACCCAGAGCACGCCGCGGGGCACCATGAAGCGGGCGGCCCGATCGGCGCGCCGCCGAATGACGGACTCGGGGAAGAAGCGCTCGGTGATGACGATGAGCGCCGGCAAGAGCGAGTAGGTGAAGAGCCAGGACATCAAGATGCCCGCGGCTGCGATGCCACCGAACTGCCGGTAGGCGGAGAAGCTGGCGAACAAGAGGACGCCAAAAGCCGCGGCATTGGTGACGGCGCCGGTAAACGCGCCGTCCATCGTCTCGGGCACGGCGTCGAGGAGCGCGTCGCGCAAGGGCAAAGTCTCACGCGCTTCGCTGGTGCGCAGGATGAGGTGGATGCCGAACTCCACGCCGAGCCCGAGCAAGATGGCCACGAGCAGGCTGGAGATGATGTTCAAATGCCCGATGGTGACGGCCGCCATGCCGAGCGCGCAGGCAATGGCACCGGCGATGGGCAGGAGGATGAACAGGGCCGCCAGCGGGCGCCTGGTCGCAAAGAGGAGCAAGAGGGCGCTTGCGGTCAGCGCCACGACGGAGATCACGCCGAGGTCTTTGGTGACGCCGTCGTTCATCGCCTTCATGAAGACGGCGGGGCCACCAAAGGCGACCGTCAGCGGCTTTCCCGAGGTCGCGATCGCGGCCTTCGCAGCGCCCTCCACCTTGGTCAGCATCTGGGTCACCTCGACCATGCCCATCGAGGCCAGGGCCGGCTTGGCCAAGAGGTAGAGATGCTGCTTCGCGTCGTCCTCGATGAACTCGCTCGGGATCTTGGCCTCGATCTTGGCGATCTCCCGGTCGACTGCCTGGTCGTCGATCTTGGTCTTCGGCTTCTCGTCGTCGAGGCCCAGATCGAAGGACTCCTCGAGGCCCGACTTGACCTTCTCGTCGAGCTCCTTGCGCAGCTTGACCAGGTCCTCCATCTCGATGAAGGCCCCGATATTCTGGCGGAAGAACGGGACGTCGTAGCGGAACTCCGCGTAGCGCACCTCGGGCAGCGCTTCGATGGCGGCGGCCAGCTGCGGCGCGACGGTCAAGCGCTCTTCCCGCGTCCCACCGGCGAGCTCGACCACGAGGTAACCCTCGGTGCCGGCCTTCTTCATCACCCATTTGAGGTCGACCACCTCGGGGGCGTCCTCGGGCAAGAGCTCCATGTAGTTGAGGCGGAGCTCGAGCTGCCTCGCAAAAATGCCGCCCACGGCGAACAGGGCCAAGAACAGACCCACCACCAGGTAAGGTCGGTCCACGGACAAGCGCGTGAGCGCGCGCGCCAAGCGCTCGATCATGAGGCCGGGCACCATTCCAGAGCTCGGGGCTTACGGCAAGGCGCTCTTTCTAGGGTCGAGGACAGCGCCGCCCTCGCTGCGGCGGACCTGCACGAGGTCGTCGGGGGGGGCAGGCTCCGGCTGGATCGTGACGTGCGTCAGGCCGTGGACGCCGGCGAGGCGTGCTGCAACGACGCGGCACATGTCCGTTCCGTGCTGACCCCGCTGGATCACGATGTGCACCGACAACGCATCGAAGTCGTCCGAAATCTGCCACACGTGCAGGTCGTGCACCCCGAGCACCCCGGGCGTCTCGGCGATCGTGCGCTGGATGGCGCCCGCGTCCAGGTGCCTGGGCACCCCTTCGAGCAGAATGCTCGTCGTGTCCTTGAGCACGCGATAGCTGGTCCTGGCGATCAGGGCAGCGATGAGCACGGAGACGATGGGATCGGCCCGTGGTTCGTCCAAGAGCAGGATGCAACCCGCCGACACCATGGCGGCCACGGACCCGAGCGCGTCGGACAGCACGTGCGCCAACGCTGCGCGCACGTTGGCGTTCTTGCCCTGGCTGCGGGTGAGAACCACCGCCACCAGCAGGTTGACCAGGAGGCCAGCGCCGGCGGTCCACAGGACCGGGATGGCGTCGATCGATGCCGGAGCGAACCAGCGTTCGACGGCCTCCTTGGCGATCAACGCGGCCACCGCCGTCAGCGTCATGCCGTTGACGAAAGCCGCCAGCACCTCCGCTCGGCGCAGACCGTACGTGCTCTGCGTCGTGCGCGGACGAGCCGCAAAGCGCTGCGCTGCCAGGGCCAGACCGAGCGCCGCTGCATCGGCCAGCATGTGACCGGAGTCGGCCAAGAGGGCGAGGCTGCCGCTCCAGAAGCCGACGGTGGCTTCGACGGCCATGAACCCGCCGGTCAGAACGAGCGCGACGGTGAGGGCGCTCGCCGCACTGGCCGAGGAGCCGTGGGCATGGCCGTGACCGTGACTGTGGCCGTGGGCCTGGCCGTGACGGTGGCCGTGGGCGTCGTCTTCATGTTGGCCGAGGCCGTGGGCGTGACCGTGGGAGCTCACTGCTCGGAGTCTACCTCCCTTCCTGCCTCTCCAGCGACCAGTCGAGCTCATCCTCCGGGCCACCGACAACCCGGCTCGCGGCGGCGGGGGCGCGCGGACGCGCGGACGCGCGGCGGGGGGGGGACCCGTCTCCCCCTGACCGCTCCGAGTATCCCAAAAACGACCGGTCGATTCCAGACTGGTCGTGCCCGCGGCGTGGACTCAAGGTGAGCGCCTCGAGGAGGCCCGCGTGCATGGCGAATTCCAAGCTGCTCCGACAGTCGACACAGAAACTCGTGCTGGGGCTGCTCGAGCGTCCCGAGCTGCCCCAGGAGCTCGCCCTGCTCGATGGCGGCGAGTGGAAGGCGCTCATCCGCACCGTGGGGCTCGAGGACTCCGGCGAGCTGCTCGCCCTCGCCTCGCCCGAGCAACTCCTCGCGCTCGTGGACGAGGACCTGTGGCGTCCGAGCGCCGAGGGTGAAGAGCTCGATCTAGAACGCTGGTTCACGCTGCTCGAGGTGCTGGCTGAGGCGGGATCCAAGGCGGTGGCGGAAAAACTGGCTGCCCTCTCCGAGGAGTTTCTGCACATGGTGCTGTCCCGCGTGCTCTGGGTGTTGCCGATGACCCTGGTGGACCAACTCGCGCAGGGCAGCGGGGGCGACCTGCTCGAAAAGAAATTCGAGAGTCATTCCTCGCTCGAGCTCGGCGATTATGTCCTGTTCGCTCGCGTCGAAGAGGGCTGGGACACGCTGGCGGATGTGCTCACCAGCTGGAACGAGAGTGAGACGGAGCTGCTCGATCGCTTGCTTTCGCACCTGTCGAGCGCTGCCGTGAACCAGTTCGGAGAAGCGGATGACCTCGCCGAGATCCTGGACGAGCTCGAAGAGCTGCAGGAAAACGCCGAGGCCGAACGGGAGGAGCGCCGCGCCGCGCGCGGCTACGTGTCCACGAGTGATGCGCGAGCCTTCTTGCGCCTCCCGCCGCTCGCGGAACCGGACGGCGTGGACGCCATCACTCGCGCCTACTTCCGCCGCTTGGAAAAGGCCGGGCTCGAGAAGCGGACGGCGGCGGGTCCGCGTTTCGCCCGTACGCCCGAGCTCCGGCTCCTCATCGAACGTGCGCTCCCGCAGTCTCAGCGCTTGCGCGCGCCCGACCGTCGGCTCAAGCGCGCCCTGGACCTGCTCGCCGCGCGCGACCCGGAGCGTCACGCGCTAGCGCTGGATGAGCTCGCCTTCTTGGTCAACGTGGTGACCACCGACCTGCTGGCCCGGGAGAAGGACAAAACTGCCGCCGATGCGTTCAGCTTGGTCGCCGAGCGGATCGAAGGCTCCCTCGGCGAGAGCGCCTCGAGATCGGAGCTCGAAGAAGACCCGCTCGTCGCAGCGCTCTTGGCGTGGGGGCCCATCGGCCTCTTCCGCAAAGCGCGCTAGCGTGAGCTCACTCGGCGGGCGCAGGTGCCAGCGCAGCGCGACGCGCGCGCCCGCTGGTGACGACCAGATGCAGCCACACGAGGCTGATGATGGAGAGTGCAGCGAGCACGGGGAAGCAGCTGTCGATGCGTCCCGTCGCCTGCTCGAGGTAGCCGAACGCCAAGGGCAGCAAGAACCCGCCGAGTGCGCCCAGCGTCCCCACCAGGCCACCGACCAGACCGACGTCGCCGGGATAGTACTGGGGGATGTACTTGTAGACCGAGGCCTTGCCGATCCCCATGCCGGCACCGAGCCAGAGCGTGCAGCCGAAGAAGCCCCACAGGCCCAGCCGCTCTGCCGGCACGGACAGGACCAGACTGGCCGCGAGCATCGAGACGAAGACCGCGTAGGTCACCGCGCGACCACCAAAGCGATCCGACAGGTAACCGCCAAGTGGCCTGAGCAGGCTGGCCGGGAACACGAACAGCGCCGTCAAGAGCGCCGCACGACCGAGTGGCAGACCGAACGTCGTGACGTAGAGCCGAGGCAGCCACAAGCTCATCGCCACGTAGGCGCCAAACACCAGCACGTAGTAGACGCCGAAGCGCCAGATGCGCACGTCACGCAAAGGGCCCATCATAGAGGACAGCGGACGACCTTTGCCGTTGACGCCGCGGCCGGGGGTGAGCTCCGGGCGCGGGCTGGCCAGCCACACCCAGACCGCCATGGCCACCAGCAGCACGGTGTAGAGCACCGGCACGAAGCGCCAGCCCCCCGGCACGAGACCGCCGAGCAGGCCGCCGGCCGGCACGAGGCTCATCAGGCCCGGTCCGATCAGCTTGGTGACGGAGGCGCCCACGTTGCCGGCGCCGAACGTGCCGAGCGCGAGTCCCTGCCGCTCACGGGGGAACCACGCGGCGTTCCAGGCCACGCCCACCGCAAAGGCGTTGCCGGCCAAGCCATAGCCGAGCGCGCAGGCGAGCGCGCCGCCGAACGTCTCGACGCGACTGAGCGCGTAGCAGGGGACGGCCGCGATGAGCAGGCAGGCCGTCATCATGTTCCGACCACCAAAGCGATCCGCCAGGACGCCAAAGGGGAGGCGCAAGAGCGAGCCCGTGAGGATCGCGCTGGCCGTCAGCCACGAGAACTGGACCGTGCTCAGGCGCAGCTCCTCGCGCATGGACACGGCCAACACGCCGAGCATGAGCCACACCGCGAAGAGCAACGTGAAGGAGGTCGTCGAGAGCAGCAGCACCCGCATCCGTGCCCGCTCGCTCGTGGCTGTTCGGAAATTCTCGTCCATGAAAGCCAGATTAGGCGGGCGGAGGTTTCGGAAATTCAGCCGAAAAACTGAAATCGAGAAACGAACGAGATACTCGGTGTCGAGCTCACGTCGGACGCCGAAGCGGACGATACAGAGCCGACACACAGCGTCGGCTGCGCTTCTGGACCAGTCCGCGGGCCTATCCGGGCGGAGGCCGTCCCAATGTTTCCTCCCGTTTGCCTATGTTATGCAGCACGGGTGCAATCGCGGCGGGTCGTGCTCGGACATCTCCGAAACTGCCTCGTCTGCTGCGCCGCCGTGCTTGCGTGCTCGCTGGGCGGTTGCCAGTTCGGGTACGAGCTCCTGGGTGGCGTGGGCCTCGGCGGCAGCGCGGGGATGGGATGGGGCGGGGACAGTCCACAGGGTGGGGCCGGTGGAGCTGCCGGCGGTCGAGTCGGGGACGGGGGTGACGTGGGCATTGGGGGCGGCGCGTCGGGCGGCGCATCCGGTCCGGACTTCGTCGTGTCGACGGCGGAGGACGAGGAGGACCCGGGCGCGACCGCGCTCGACCCGCTGGGATCAGGTCTTTCCTTGCGCGAGGCGATCCTGCTCGCCAACACCGAGCCCGGCCACCAGACCATCTCCGTCGACAGCGGGGTCTACATCACCCTCACCACGGGCGCCTTGCCGACGATTACGGAGACAGCGGATCTCGTCGGTCCAGGGGAAATCGACGGCGCTAGCTTGCCGGCGTCGACGGCCTGCGTGGTGGTCGACGGTTCCGGCGTCCGCATCAGCTCCATCACGGTCCACAATTGCCCCTCGGAGCCCATTGTCCTCGTGGGCGGGTCGGGCAACGAGGTGTCCGACTGCAGGATCACTTCAGCGGGGAACTCGATCGCCGTCGGCGGCCAGGATCAGCTCGTCCAACGCAACGAAATCGACGGCAGCCTGGGCGCGGGGATTTGGGTCGATGGTTCAGGCTCACGCATCCTGGACAATAGGATCCGAGATGCTGAGGGAGTGGGCATCGAGCTGACGGACGAGGCAGCGTCGACTGTCGTCGTCGGGAACATCGTGCACGGTGGCAACGTGGCCATTGGGATTCATGCCCCTGCCGATGTCGTGGTGGCGCACAATACGGTCTACGAGGCGCTGCTGGGCGTCTCGATCGGCGGGGCGTCGAATGTCGACCTGCGCAACAACATCCTCGTTGGGGCCACGAACGCCGCCGTGGAGCTCCTCACGGGGAGCTTTGCCTACTTCGACAACAACCTTTTCTGGAACAACGCCGGTGGAGACTGCGCGGGGTGCACTCCCGGACCGGCCTCCATCTTCGCGGACCCGATGTTCTCGGATCCGAGCTCCGACGATCTGAGTCTCGCCTCGGGCAGTCCAGCGATCGATCGAGGGGTGGACCTGGGATACGATCGGAACTCCACGAAGGTGGGCCTTTTCGATGGGTCGGCCCCGGATCTGGGCGCCATCGAGGCGGAGTGAGGTCGCCGGCCAGCAGTGCTGCGCCGACCAACTCAGAACGCGGCTGACAGGGGGGAGAACGAGGGCGCCGCAGCCGCCTGTTTGGCCTTCTTCTTTTTTACCGGCATGCCGTCGAAGCGATAGTTGATGCCGCCGATGAACTGGGTGCGCTCGATGAAGCCCACCTCCATGCGCACGAAGAAATTGTCGGTCAGGCCAATGTCGGTGCCGATCGTCATGTTCCACTGATGTGCCAGGTGCTTTTCCAAGCGGTAGTGGATGGTCGGATCGACACCCTGCAAGCCCTCGACGAGCTGCTCGAACGCCGCCTGGCGCACCGGGCCGAGACCGTCGTACCAGTCTTGCACCTGGCCGAGGAACTCGTCGCTCGGGCCCGAGATGGTGTCGCGCAGGCGAATTGCGCCGAGGGTACTCGAGCCAATCTGCTGGCGCATCGCGCCCACCCAGAGCGTGAGGTTCACCGGCCCCACCTTGCCGAAGTTTCGACCCACGCGCGGCGTGAATAGGATCGTCGACACGGGATCGGCCAGCTTCTCCATCTTGTTCCAGGTGAAGTTCAGGTCGAGCGTGCCGAAAAAGCCCGCAAAACCGAACGCGAGCGTGGTGCCGAAGCCGCCACCAGCGCCGGGCTGATTGGCTCCCGCCTGGAAGGCGAAGGGCTCCGAGATGGTGGTCTGCGTCTGCGACTCGATGACGTAGTTGCCGAGGAGGTAGACGTTGAGGAAAGGAAAGAGCCAGAGGTCTCCGCGCAGGTTCGTCACGTGCACCTGGGAGCGCACCGAATCGAATACGAGCACATCGTCCAGATTGACGAAGTCGCCGTCATTGACCGCAACGTTCACGTCGGTGATGAGCACCTGCTGATCGGCATAGGCGTAGTTCGCGCCCACACCCCACGGCTTGGGGAACGTCATGCCGCGCGCCGCGAGACGCTTCCCCCAGATCGGGAACATGTGATCCCATTCGTAAGCCTTGTGGCCACCGTCCGGCGCCACTTGCGCCTGGGCGGTCCGCACGATCCCGCAGAACCCCACACCCAATGCCAAAAGCAGCGCTCCCCACTTCATCGCCATCGATTCTCCACGCCCTCCCTACCAGGAGCGTCTTGGCGCCGGCTAGAGCGACAATTACCTAGCCCCCGCGCCGCTCTTCGAGCTCCAGCCAGCGCAACTCGAGCTCTTCGAGCTCCCGCTTCCTGGCGGTTCGGTCTGCCTCGAGCTTCAGCGCCTCGCCATGCCCGGAAGCATAGAGCGCCGGATCGGAAAGCCGCGCCTCCAGCTCTGCGAGCTCCTGGCCCAGTGTTTCGATGCGCGGCATGAGCCCGTCGTACTCGATGCGCTCTGCGTAGCTGAGCTTTTTCGGCTTGGGCGCGGCCGCGCTCTTGGCATGGGCCGGGCGTTCGCTGCTCGCCTCTCGATTCTTGCGCGTCGCCGCCCGCCACTCGGCGTAGCTCGAATAGCCCCCTTGGACGTACGCCGTGCCGCCGACTCCGTCGAGCGCCAGGACGGACGTGGCGACCCGATCGAGAAAGTAGCGGTCGTGACTGACTAGCAAGGCGGCCCCGGGAAATTCGAGCAAGAGTTCTTCCAGGGCGCCCAGAGTCATCACGTCGAGATCATTCGTCGGCTCGTCCAAGACGAGCACGTTGGCCGTCGACAGCAGTAGCCGCGCGAGGGCCAAACGCGCACGTTCGCCACCGGAAAGGGCACGAACGGATTGCTTGACGGCTTCACCGCGAAAGCGAAAACGCTCCAAGTAGGAGTAGCTCGAGTACTCGTGCTCGCCGACGCTCACCGTGGGCCGGCCACCGGTGACCGCATCGTAGACGGTGAGCGTGTCGTCGAGATCGCTCCGCATCTGATCGAGGTAGGCGACCTTCGTATTCTTGCCCGTGATGACCTGCCCGCTCGTCGGTGCCAAGTGGCCGAGCAGTGTGCGCAGCAGCGTCGTTTTTCCAGCGCCACTCGGGCCCACGATGCCGACGCGACTGCCGCGTGTCAGTTGAAACGTGAGGTCAGCCACGAGGCGCCGCTCACCGATGCTGACCGTGAGCTCGCGGGCCTCGAGAATGTTACCGCCGAGGCGCTGACTCGAAGCGCGGAAGTCGAGCTCCCGCGCCCTGGTCGGCGCGTCCGTGGCCAGAGCCGCTTCCGCGCGCCCGATGCGCGCCTTCTGCTTGCCGGTGCGCGCCTTGGGCTGACGACGGAGCCACTCGATCTCGGTGCGCAGGAAGTTTCTGCGGTTCGACTCCGCTCGCTCTTCCGCGCGCAGCCGCTCGTCTCGGCCGAGCAAGTACTCTTCCCAGCCGCCCTCGTAGGAATGGAGCTGTCCGCCCGAGATCTCGAGCGTTCGAGTCACCACTCGATCAAGCAGCCAGCGGTCGTGTGTCACCAGCAAAAGCGCGCCCGGATAGCTCGTCTCCAAGTAGCCTTCGAGCCATTCGATCGTATCGGCGTCGAGGTGGTTCGTCGGCTCGTCCAGGATCGCTAGGTCTGGCTCGGCCACGAGCACCTGCGCCAGGGCCACCCGCCGCCGCTCGCCGCCGCTCATGGTCGCCACGTCCTGATCGAGCGCGACGATGCCCAGTTTGCTGAGCAAGCGCACCGGATCCTCGGGTGAGTTCCAGTCTCGGAGCTCCGCACTCACCAGCTCCAGGGCCGACTTGCCGGCAGGCAGCTCTGGTTCCTGCTCGAGGTAGACGACGCGCGTCTCACGGCGCCGATGGATTTCACCCGTGTCGGCCTGGCTGAGCCCAGCGAGGATGCGCGCCAAGGTGCTCTTGCCTGCGCCGTTGTCGCCGACGAGCCCGACCTTCTCGCCGCGGAGAATCGTCACGTCCACCCCCGCGAGCAGGACGCGTGCACCGATGGACTTCGTGAGTCCCTTTGCGTCGAGCACGGGCATGGGGGCCTACTTACAACAGCGAGTGCCGAGCGAGTAGTCCGCGTACGCCGGATCGTGATTTTCGATCTTGGCGTCGCAACCTTCACGCGTGGAGCGCGAATAGAAGCCGCCGACGAAGGTGCCGTTCGGATCGTCGATCCATTCGTCCAAGTTGCCGACCATGTCGTAGATCTGACCGTCGTCGACCGACGACACACAGCTCGCGCGCTCTCCGGTGAGCTCGAGCAGCGGCCGTTTGCCCTCTTCGATCACGAGGTGCAGTCGCGGATCCAGGTGGCCGAGCGCGGAGTTGCCGTGCAGCTCGAAGGCCGGGTGGATGTTTCGGAAAACGTTGCAGCGCCCCGGCTCGAAATTGGGGCCATACGGGTGCTTTTCCCCGCGGCTGCCGCGGCAGGCGCGCACCCACTCCTGCTCGCTGCACAGGCGCTTGCCGGCGTTTTCGCAGGAGCGCTTGGCGGAATGGTACGTCATGTAGCCCTGCGGCAGGCGGCCGGGAGCGCTGACGGCGCGCGGGCTGAAGGTGCCCTTTTGCACCTCGGGCAGGGGGGGCAGCTCGAGCGAGCGAGCGCGCAAGGAACCGACGTGCAAGCGCTCGGCGCGCCAGAAGTCGTAGGTGAAGGCGAGGAGCTTCGGCTCGGGGGGATAGTACGGCGACAGCGCCTGACCGGTCTTTTGGTCGACGACGGAGGCTTCCCAGCGATCGATGCAGAAGGAGCCCACGCGCGCCATGTCGGCGGGGCAGGAGCGGCGGGCAGGTTGCGGCAGGGCAGCTTGCGCGTGGGCGGCAGGCGGTGCGCCCCCGAGAAAAGACGCCACGAAAAGGGCGCCGGATCCCACTAGCAAGGCGCCGGCTAGTGCTCGCTCGCCAATGGAGACTCTCACGCAGAACCGATGGTGCGAGTCGTGAAGGCGATCGGCGTCGTGCCGAGCGAGGCGTACGCCTTCTGCCAGGCGTCTTCACGCGGCGTGTCGAAGATCAGCTCCGCGAAGCTCGGCCCTGGCAGCCAGCCGCCCGCCTGAATTTCCCCTTCGAGCTGGCCAGGCCCCCAACCGGCGTAGCCCGCGATGGCCAGCAGGTTCGGGACCGAATAGCCCTCGGCCAATTTCTCCAGGAACGTCCGCGACGCCGTAGCCATCACCCCGGGCGCTACCTCGAACTGCCCGTCCACGCCGTCGACCTGCTCGTGCGACGGATAGACGAGCCACACCTGCTCCTGCGCCACCGGCCCGCCCACACGCACCTCGCCCAGGATGTGGCGCGGCACTTCGATGCCTGGCGCCGTGATGTCCGCCCGCGTCAGGAGCTCGCGCACCGTCATCATGGGGCGGCCATTGATCACCCAACCGAAGGCGCCGTCCTCGTCGTGCGAGGCCAAGAGCACCACGGAGCGATCGAAATTCGGATCGGCGAGTGGCGGTGACGCAATCAGGATCCCCGGCGCGAGATCGCTCGGCCTGCGACTGCTCGCGCCGAGTCTGCCGGGACCAGTTGGGGACACAGGCTCAGGGTACGCGCGTCACCTTGCCGCTGTCGAGCACCCCGGCAGGCGGAGGGCTTGACCGCGCGGCACAGTAGGCCAAAACGCGTCGATGAGTACGGTACATCTGGTTGGTGGTGAAAAGGGCGGCGTCGGCAAATCGGTAGTGGCGCGAGCGCTCGCTCAATATTTCATCGACAAGGACATGCGTTTCGTGGGTGTGGACGCCGACACGTCCCACGGCGCACTGCTTCGCTACTACAGCGAGTTCACGCAGCCGGCCGACCTCGAGACCTTCGCCAGTGCCGATCAGATCATGGATCGGGCGCTCGCCTCCGACCGTCGAGTGCTCGTGGACCTACCCGCCCAGAGCGCGCGCCTGTTGCGGCGCTGGATCGACGCGGGGGACGTGGTCACCTTTGCGCGCGAAGCGGGCGTGCGCATCGTATTTTGGCACGTCAGCGACGGCGGCTTCGACTCGGTCAACGAGCTCCAGCGCGTGTCCGATGAGCTGGGAGGCGCGGTCGCGTTCGTGGTCGTCAAGAACTTCGGCCGCTCGCCCGACTTCAGCCAACTCGACGAATCCCCGATCATGAAGAACGTGCTGTCGCGCGGCGCGGCCTCGGTGGAGCTGCCTGCACTCGATCCGGCCACCATGTACAAGATCGACCGCCTCGGCACGAGCTTCTGGGCGGCCATCCACGCAACCGAAGGCGACCACACGCTCACGCCGATGGAGCGCCGCCGAGCCGAACGCTGGCTCGCCGAGGCCTACCGCAGCCTGGACGGCGTCGGCTCGCTGGTCTGAGGCAGTGTTCGGGGGAGCCCCGAGCGGCTCAGGGTAGGAAGGACAGCGCCAAAAACGCGCACAGCAGCACGAGATGAATCAGCCCTTGTAGGGCCGTGCTGCTCCCGCGGCCGAGAGTGAGGCCCGCGGTCAAGAACGTCAGCACCAAGAAAACCAGGTTCTTCGGCTCGAGGCCAAGCACGAGCGGACGCCCCGTCACGATGACGAACGCGCCCACCACGGGAATGGTGAGCGCGATGCTGGCCGCACCGGACCCGAGCGCCAGATTGAGACTGGTCTGCAGCTGGTTGTCCCGCGCGGCCGCGACGGCAGCCCAGGTCTCGGGTGCGAGCACGAGGAGCGCGATGACGATGCCGACCGTCGAACGCGGTGCGCCGAGTGTGTCGATGCCCGTCGCGATGGCGGGACTCAGCGTCTTGGCAAAGCCGATCACGGCGCACAAGCTGAGGACCAGCGCCAGGAATGCCAGCCAGGCGCCGGGCTTGGTCGGCGCCGCATGCCCGTGGCCCGGCACGATGCTGTCGCCCGGGGGCTCGAAGTAGTCCTTGTGGGTTCTGGTTTGCGCGAAGAGCAGGCAGCCGTAGAGCACGAACGAAGCCACCGACGCGAAGATGAGCTGCGGCGTCGAGTAGGTGCGGTCAGCTGTCGTGGTCGTGAAGTTGGGCAGGACCAAGGTGAGGCTCGACAGCACCGCCAAGACGGCCAGGAGCGAGCTCGTCCCGCCCGCGTGAAACTCCATCTCTTTGGCGCGCAAGCCGCCCACCAGCAGACACACCCCGAGGATGCCGTTGGTCACGATGATGACCGCGGAGAACACGGTGTCACGCGCGACGACGGCTGAGTCCGGCGTGTCATTGGTCATCATCGACACGATGAGGCCCACCTCGATCACCGTCACGGCCAGCGCGAGCACGATGGCGCCGAGCGAGGGTCCGACCTTGGCAGCGATGACCTCAGCGTGGTGGACCGACGTCATGACGGAAATGGCCAGCACCACGACGGCGAGCAGGTTCCACAGTGGTTGGCCGCCTCCAACCTGCGTCACCAGGCCGAGCGCCAAGAGCGACAGCACGGACGAGGCATGGCTCAGGTCCAGTAGGCGCGGGGGTCGGCTCGTCACGGCTCCGGTTCTAGCATCGGTCTACTTTTCGCGCGCTCATGGGTTCGGCCCACAGAAAGGGGCTCGAAATTGGTGGGCACGCTCACGATTTCTCGCCCGTTGGCGGGCCACTCGCCTCATGCTTCCGCCCTCGTGAGGAGGACCGCCTTTCGCCGACTGCTGGTCAGCCTTGGCCTGGTGCTCCTGGCCATCTCAGCGGGTTGCGGGAGCCGCACCAGCCTCGGCGGTTTCCATGCGTCGTCGGGTGGCACGGGCGGAGCAGGAGGCAGCGGCGGACTGGTGGCGACCGGTGGCAACCTGCCGAGCGGGGGAAGCGCCGGCGCCGGGGGCTTTGCGAGCGGTGGCTTTGCGAACGGTGGTAGCCCAGCGGGCGGCACGCAGAACGGCGGGAGCGGGGGGATCCCCTTGCCCGTCACGCTGCCCGACTACTTCAAGAGCGACAATCCCGGCGACACGGGCGTCTTCGGCGCGCACGTCGCCCTGTCGGCCGACGGCCAGACGCTCGCGGTCGCGACTCCGGGCGACCGAAGCCCCGCCACGGGCATCAACGGCGATCCCTTTGCCGACGGGGCCACGTCATCCGGCGCCGTCTACGTCTACGTCCGAAGCGGGGACAGCTGGGCCCGGCAGGCGTACATCAAAGCCAGCAACACCGCTGAATGGGACTACTTCGGCACCGCTGTTGCCTTGTCGGGCGACGGCAACCGGCTCGCCGTCGGCGCAGTCGGCGAAGCCAGCAGTAAAACCGGCGTCAACGCCGATCAGTCGGACAATGCCGCCCAGGGCTCCGGGGCCCTCTACGTCTTTGGCCGCTACGGCGGAGTCTGGGGTCAGGAAGCGTACGTCAAAGCACCCAACACGGATGCAGGCGACCAATTCGGCAAGGGGCTCGCCATCTCGGGGGATGGCAGCACGATCGCCGTGGGCGCGATTGGTGAGAGCAGCTCCGCGACCGGGGTGAATGGTGACATGACGGACAACGCTGCGTACTACTCGGGAGCCGTGTACGTTCTGGTCTACGAAGGCGTCGGCTTCGCCTTCCAGGCGTACGTCAAAGCATCGAACACCGATGCCAATGACGAATTCGGCACCTCGATCGCCCTATCCGGAGACGGCAACACGCTCGTCGTCGGCGCGCCCAACGAAGACAGCGCCGCGACCGGCCCAAACGGCCTGGAAGACGACGACAGCTTCTTCAATGCAGGCGCTGCCTACGTCTTCTCGCGCACCGGCGCGAGCTGGAGCCAAGCAGCGTACCTCAAGGCCTCGAACACCGATCCACAAGACAAGTTCGGCTTCTCCGTCGCCTGCTCGAGCGACGGCGACACCATCGCCCTCGGCGCCCGCAGCGAGCAAAGCCTCTACGTCGGCAACGAGCTGGACGACTCGGGCGTCGACGTGGGCGCCGTGTACGTGCACGAGCGGAGCGGCTCAGCGTGGGGGCAGATCGCGTACATCAAGGCGTCCAATCCGCACTCCGCTTTGTTCGGCAGCGCGGTGGCGCTGTCGGCCGACGGCCAGGCCCTGCTCGTCGGCGCAACGGGCGAGAGCAGCTCGTCGGCCGGCCTGAACGGCGACGAGAACGACCGCTCCTCCCCCTTCGCCGGAGCCGCCTATCTATTTCGTCGGCAAGGCGCCGAGTGGCTGCTGCGCACGTACATCAAGGCCCACTACCCGGCGAGCGGCGCGAGCTTCGGTTACTCGGTAGCGCTCGACGGCCCCGCCAAGAGCGCGGCCATCGGAGCGCCGACCGAAAGCGGTTCGAGCCCTGGCATCAACGGCGACCCGACCGATCTCACGACCAGCCAGTCCGGCGCGGCGTACGTCTACCCGCTCGAATGAGCGTCGACCGCCCTTGGCTCTTGGCCAGGGCTCGCCAGCAAAGGGGGGCATGCCTGCCGAGGCGCGCGCAAATGTACGTACGAGAACGTATGTACATTCGCCGGGACCTCGAGACGGGATGGTCCTGGCGTCAGTACAGGATCCGCGTGCGGATGCTGGTGTCGAGCGCCTTGACCTTCTCCATGACCTCGTCACTGAGGTTGCTGTCGAGGTCCATCATCAAGTAGCCGATCTCCGGATCGGTCGCGAGCACCTGACCGACGACGTTGGCGCGCGTGGAGCTGACGATACCGTTGATGGCCGTGAGCACGCCGGGCACGTTCTTGTGCACGTTGAGGATACGGTGCTTGCCAGCGCTGAGCGGCCCGCCGATCTGCGGGAAATTGACGGCACCGGTCGTCATGCCGGCATTCAAGAACTCGAGCAGGCGGGCACCGACTTCGCGCCCGATGTTGGCCTGCGCCTCCTCGGTCGAGCCACCCACGTGAGCGGTGAGGATGGTGTTCTTCTTGCCGAGCAGCTCCGACTCGAAGCCGGGGCCATTGCCCTTGGGCTCCTTGGGGAACACGTCGATGGCGCAGCCCGCCAGGTGCTTGGCATCGAGCGCCTTGGCCAGGGCCGGAATGTCGACCACGTTCCCGCGCGCCAAATTGATGAGGTAGCTGCCCTTCTTCATCTTGGCGATGGCGGCCTCGTTGATCATGTTCTTGGTCTCCGGCGTGGCCGGGACGTGCAAGGTCACGAAGTCGGACTGCGCCAAGAGCTCGTCCAAGCTCTCGACGAACTTGTTGTTGCCCATCGGCAGCTGCGCCTCGATGTCGGTGAAGATGACCGAGAGGCCCATCGACTCGGCCAGCACGCCGACCTGCCGCCCGATGCGCCCATAGCCGACGATGCCGAGCGTCTTGCCGCGCACCTCGAAGCAGCCGGTCGCGCTCTTGTTCCAGATGCCTTTGTGCATGTCCTGCACGTGGTCCGGAATGTGGCGCGCCAGCGCCACGATGTCGGAAATCACGAGCTCAGCCACGCTGCGCGTGTTGGAAAACGGCGCATTGAACACCGGAATGCCTCGGCGATGCGCCGCATCCAGGTCCACCTGGTTCGTCCCGATGCAGAAGCAGCCGACGCTGAGCAGCCGCTGCGCGTTCTCGAACACCTTCTCGGTCACGTTCGTCTTCGAACGGATGCCGAGCAGGTGCACATCCTGAATCTTCTCGGCCAGCTCCGCCTCACCGAGCGCACCGGAGAGCACCTCCAAGTCGAGGCCGTCGGCGCGGATCAGACTGCGCGCCGTCTCGTGGATATTTTCCAGGAGCAGGACCTTGATTTTGTTCTTCGGGAACGACGTCTGGGACATGGGGGCCGGAACGTAGCAGGAGCGGGCGCTCGGGGAAGCGTCACGACGGCGGGGCGTGATCGCGGCGCAACTGGCGGAAAGGACCAGTGATTTGGTCGGAAACGAGGCACCGTGCGGCGCCAGGCCGCGCCGACGGCCGGCCCTCTACCCTCTCCCGACTGGGCCCCAAAACGTACCGACATCGTACGTACGTTTCGGGACCCGTCCCGCGACCACTCCACCCCGCGGGAACCGACCTCACCTGGTGCCCACGCCCAGGCCGGTTCGACGACTGAGCGGGGCGTCCTACTCGCGCGTCAGCTCGACATAGTACTCGGACTCCTCCCAAAGTCCGACCCCGCTGAGCACGTTCTGTTCTGCGTCCAAGGTGAGCCGAATCGCCAGGCCGTCGGCGGCGTAGTCCTCGTAGGTCTCCCACTCTCGCAGCACCGGGAAAACGACGTTGGCGAAGCACGCCGACGACGTGCACACGCAATGATTGAGACTCTGCTGGTACCACGCGCAGTCCACGACCTTCATGCTGGGCTCGAAGTGACAGGACGATCCCTCGATGCCGATGACGAGGGTTTCGTCCGGGAGAGTGGAAAACTCGCAGTAGTACGGGTCGGTCGGTCCTAGTGCGTAGCTCGTCTGCAGACCGCACCAGTTCTCGAAGGGCGAGCTGAGTGGAATGAAAGCAGTGAGCTCATCGCCCTCGAGCGCCGCTCCGCGGAGCTCGTAGGTGCCACTGTAGTAAAGCGGCTCCAGCAGCGATCCATCCGGCGGAAACTCGAGCATCCCCTCGTCCGCAGGGGGATCGTCGACCCGGGGCCCCACCTGCAGCGTTCCTTCGGTGGCTGACACGACTTCGAGCTCGATATCGAGCGGATTCCGTGGATTGCCCGGCTGCCCGAAGATGCCCACCCAACGCGTCCCTGCGAGCGCGCCGAAGGCATTGTCCGCGCTTTGCCACACGGCGTGCTGCTCGAGCAGCTCCTCATCCCGCGCGCTGCAAATCGCCTCTTCCTCGGCGGTTCTTGCGTCGGCTTCGCTTCCGGAGTCCGTCTCGTTCACGGAACCACCGCAGGCAGTAGACAGCACCAAGAACACCCAAATCGACTTTCGCTCGTACACCATGCTCGTCACCTCCAAGCAGTTGGTGTCGTCCGCGCGCTCGCTACGTCAGTGTGCTCCTTCGATCGGCTCGTCAGCCCGTGGAGATTGTCCCACGCACGAGCCCGCAATCCTCGTCCGGTATGCGGCACCGCCAGGCAGCTGCTCCACGCGAGCCGCCGCGGCCTGCGCTTCCGCCCTTCGACCGAGCGCGCAAAGGGCCAGCAGGCGTGTCAGCTCACGCTCCACCAAGAGACTTCCCCCGGCGCTGGCCTGACCGAGCTTCTCCATCAGCTCCAGCGCCTGCTCGGGCTGGCCCGCGCCCAAAGCCGACTGCGCGCGACGCACCGCGCCGAGCTCCTCGTAGACCGGACGGGGCGATGCCGACGGTGACCGAGGGGCATACCCCCTCGGCGCTGCCATGCGTTGGGCCGGCTCCTGACCCTCTCCCGGCCCCTCGGGCAGCTCTTCGAGCTCACTCACGTCGACCTGCGGAGGCTCCTGCAAAGCCGGCCGAGGTGCTTCAAGCGGACCAGCAGGCGCTGGAGCTGAAAGCGCGGCAACGGGGACGCTCGGTACGTCGGGGTTCGGAGCCAAGGGCTCCAAGAGGCCATAGGCCGCGACGGCGCCGCCCAAGACGATCGCGCCCAGGCTCGCCTTGACCAGAGCTGCGCGCGACGCGAGATCGAGCACGGTAGCGGTGCCTTTTGCGGCGCCCGCCGCTTGCCCGAGCGCTGAAGGGGGCGCCTGGGACATCGCGGTCGCCGAGGCGGCCCCGTCGAGCACGGACAGACCCAGGCTCGCCGACACCCCACCCAGGGCAGCTTTCACTTGCGCGCCCGTTGGTGACAGCGCCCGCCGATAGGCACCGAGCGCTTGGCGTTCTTCTTCGCTCCACTCGAGCAGAGGCTCAGTCATGGCAGGGCTCCCTTGCTGCGCGCCGAAAGGACCTCGCGCAGTGACGTTTTGAGCAGCCGCACCCGGGAGGCCACGGTGTTGATGCTGATGCCCAGCACCTCCGCCGCTTCGCGGAAGGACAGCTCCTCGACGAAACACAACACGAACACGTCGCGCATGCCCTCCGACAGCGCCGCGCAAAAGGCATCCAGCTCTCGCGCGAGCTCGGCCTGCTCCGAGGCCTCCTCCGGTGAGGCGACACTTCCTACCAGCGACGGCTCGAGCTCGACGAACGCCGGAGCGCGCTGCACCTTCCTGCGCGCGTTGGCACCGACACGGTAGGCGATCGAGAAGATCCAGGTGCTCAGCCGCGAGCGACCCTCGAACTGTCCGATCTTGTCATGAACGATGAGAAAGACTTCCTGCGCGACGTCGTCGACCTGAGCAGCCTCGACCCCCATGCCACGCAAGAGCCGCCAGACGGCCGCGATGTGCTCGTCGAAGATCTGCCGGAAGGCCCCTGGCTCGGGCTCTTGCGAGCCTGACCCTGCACCGGACCCGAGGGCCTCCCGGTGCCGGGGAGCCGGGTCGCCCAGCGGCGAGTGATCAGTCGTGGCCAGCAAACGCATCACGTCTTTACGTCAGTGTCGCCGGATCTCGGCTTTCGTCACGGCCCCAAGAAAAAGGCGCGCACGCCGAGCGCTGCGACCCCTGCCACGGGCGCCGGGCGGGGCACGCCGTAGTACGAAAAGTGCACTTCCCCGACGGGGACGGACAGGCCCAGCGAGAGAAAGGGCTCGAACGGCGCCGTGCTCACCAGAGCCGCCTCGAGCGCGCCATCCAGTCGCACCCAGAGCTGCGTACCCCCCTCGCCCGCCAGCTGGCCGACCTCGCCCGTGAGGCTGGGGATGAGGAGAAGCGAAGCAAAACGAGCCCGGTACCCGAGCGACAGCGCGCCACCCAGCACCTCGTAGGACACGACCCCAGCTGCGTCCGGAACCGTGAAGTCCAAGGCCCGGTACCAGCGAAAGGCGACACGCGCCTGCCAAGGCCCAAGCGCGAACACTGCAGCAGGCTCGAATCCGAAGGCGGCCGTGGGCATTGCGCCGAAGCTGGCGAGCGCACCCAGCTGCACCCCGAGTCGGAATGGCAGCCCGGGGCGAGCGGGTACTCCCTCCTCACTTCGGGCGGTCGCCTCTTCCGCCAGCAAGGGCGGTGCCGGCTCGTCCGTCAGCAAGGCCGTATCTTCGGTCCGCGCCGGCGCAGAGTCGGAATCGATGGCCAGCGTGACCGCAAGCGCCACGAAATCTGCAGCCTCCGCGCAGCTCCGCACGCGCACGCGCCGCTCGCCAGTCCCCTGCCCGGACTGGAGCTCCACACGCACCTCCCACTCGTCACCCAGCTGCACCACCTCCGCCCGCGCCCTGAGATCGACGTCGGCCGGGACGGGCCAGCCGAGCCCTTCCACCACCTTCGCCTCGACGTACTCCACCCCCGGACACTCAGCGGGTGGCGCCCAAACCAGCCACGGCGGCGCCTGCGCCCGGGCCGCATGCGGCGCGCCGAACAGCACGGCCGTCAGCGCGACGATGCCCCACACCCACGCGACCCCACACTTCCGCCTCGCCGCCATCGAGCCTGTTGCTCTGAGTACCACAGCAACGTCGAGCGTCACTCGACTTCGATGCAGAAGTCTTCGAGGCGAAGGTCCTCGATGGTGCCTGCATAGACGGGAAGCACGGCGCTGATGGCGAGCAGGCGCTTCGCGTCGAGGCCGTAGTCGTCCGTGAGGATCTCGATGAAGTCGAGCGCGTCGGCTGCCACTTCGGTGCCGCCGAGGCTTGCCGGGCGGAAGAACATGGCCGTGGCCGCAGGTTCATTGGGCATCGCGAAGCTCCACGGCCTCGGGTCAGCGCCGACCAGCACGCCACTTTCCACGTCCACGTC
>Ga0247744_1000041_pt1 | contig 30089 bp, 33 predicted proteins | sample UWRJS154409C5_FD_180946 | JGI IMG/M metagenome (GOLD analysis project Ga0247744, IMG submission 180946) | Soil microbial communities from Arlington Agricultural Research Station in Wisconsin, United States - UWRJ-S154-409C-5 | ecosystem: Environmental > Terrestrial > Soil > Agricultural land... | reverse complement strand
GTGGCCGACGAGCAGGCAACGAGTGCAAGGGGGCTAGTCAAAGCGAGGGTGAGAAGGACGTGGCTGCGGCGCATGGCGTTATCTTCGGTTGGGGGGCCGGGAGACTTCGGTGAAAGGCTTGATCAGTTCTGCGCGTCGGACGTGCCCGATAGGGTTGCCGTGTCGAGCGCGGCGTCTTCCAGGGTCTGGATGAACGTGTCGTTCAGCGTGCTGCCCAGCGTGATCTCGGCGTCGGGGAGCGCATAGAGGGTGAACGTGTAGTCGTGCATGGTGCCGCCTGGGCACGGACCGAGGTATCCGGCATTGATCACGTCGGCCCCCGACAAATCCGGCGCGAGGAAACCGGCTTCGAGACTGGTCACACTGACCGGGAGATTCCAAAACGCGGAGTGGTAGCCGAGGTTACTGCCCTGCCCGACCAGTGTTTCGTCCAGCATGACCATCGCAAAGCTTTGGGTCTCTGCGGGGAACCCTTCCCAGGCGAAGGACAGGGAGGTTCCGAAATTCAACGTTCCGCCGCCGCCGGCGCAGGTGTTCGCTTCTGGGAACGCCGCGCCCTCTTCGAGCTCAGCGCTCGTCAGCACGAAGTCGCCGCTCGCGCCGCCACCGGTTCCGGCACCACCGGTGCCAGAGCCGCCCGTTCCGGCACCACCGGTGCCAGAGCCGCCGGTCGCTGCGCCACCCGTCCCGGCACCGCCAGTTCCAGTGCCGCCGCTGGCGGTGCCGCCGGTTGCGGTTCCGCCACTCGCGGTGCCGCCACTGGCCGTACCACCGCTGCTGGTTCCGCCCACGCCCACGGTGCCGCCGGTCGACGGCGACCCACCCGTGCCGGGCGTCGGAGTGACCGTCGACGAGCAGCCGACGACAGCAAGGGGGCTGGTCAAGGCGAGGGTGAGGAGGGCGTGGCTGCGGCGCATGGCACTATTTTCGGTTGGAGGGCCGGGAGTCGGACCGACGGATCTGATAGCCGCGCACTGGATTCGAGTCCACTTGTACACCGCGTTTTCCAGCCAAAAACGGCTGCCGCGTGCGTGTCACGAGCCCGGCATTTTGGTTCACCGATTCCACACCGATCGCCACCTTCACCCGGTTTCGAGACAGCAGAACGCGAATGTTCCGTCGCTAGCGATAGGCGAGCGCAGAGCCTTCCCGTAGTGTCCATCGCGATGCGCGTGCTCTTCACATCGATCCGAAACATCGGTCATTACCAGCCGCTCGTGCCGCTCATCGAAGCCTGCCTCAGGGCCGGGCACGAAACGCTCGTGTCGACGCCGCCCGACCTTGCCGAGCGCGTGGCCAAGACGGGCGCGGAGTTCTTGCCGTTCGGACACCCCGGTGACGCAGGCCTCGAGCCGCTGTGGCGCGCGATGCGTGAAGTGCCGGAGGGAGAGCGCGGCTCGTTCGTGATGGGCAAGATCTTCGCGGGCGCCTGTGTCCGTGCGGCCCTGCCGGCACTGCTCGAGCACGTCGAGACGCGCAAGCCGGACGTCATCGTGCGCGAAGCTCAAGAGTATGCGGCTCTGTTGGTTGGAGAACGAACGGGGGTGCCGAGCGTCCGCGTCGGCATCTCCCTCGAAGCGCCGCTCCTGAACTTGCACGACGTCGTGCCCGCGCTTGGCGAGCATCGGAAGAACCTCGGCCTCGCTGTCGACGCCGCGGGCGAAGCGCTCGCGCGCGAACGCATCGTCACCCAATTTCCGCCCAGCTTCTGGCCAGACCCAGCTGCACAACGGCTATTCCGATTCCGCGCGGCAAGCCCCGTCGACGATGCGCCGTTGCCAAAGGCGGTGCCCAGCGCCTGGTCCGGCTCCGAGCGACCCTTGGTCTACGCGACGCTCGGAACCGTTGCAGGCACCATGAACGAGCTGACCAGCGCCTATCGCTTGGTCCTGGACGCACTCGGCTCCGTGCCGGTCCACGCGCTGCTCACCACTGGCGAGGCGCTCGATCCGGCGAGCCTCGGGCCGATCCCGGACAACGTCCACGTCGAACGCTTCGTGCCGCAAGCCGAGCTCTTGGGCCACGTTCGCGCCGTCGTCTGTCATGGCGGCTCGGGGACGGTGCTGGGAACGCTCGCGGCAGGCGTACCGATGGTCGTCGTGCCACTTTTCGCCGATCAACCGACCAACGCGAAGGAAGTGGCGAAGGTCGGCGCCGGCCTCTCGGTCCCGTATGCCGGTGCTACTGCCGAAGCCATCGCCCAGGCGCTGACCCGCGTCCTTCGCGAGCCGTCGTTCACGGAGCGCGCGCGAGCAGTAGCCGCCGAGATCGCGGCCTTACCGCCCGTCAGCGCCGTGCCCACCTGGCTGGAAGCACTGAAAAGCTAGCTCTTCGCGGCGGCCTTCTGGCCTTCGGCGTCGGCTTCCGTCTCGATCTTGTCGGCGACGTCGGGCGACACCTTGCGGATGAGCTCCCACTCGAGGCCAAGGTCACGCTCAGCGCCATTGGAGCTCCACTCGCCGTCCATGCGCTGCTGCTCTTCCTTCATGAACTGCACCTTGCAGGAGGTGTCGTTGAGAGGCGTGCCGGTGAGCAGAATGCGATTGCGGAAATCGTCGCTCGATTTCTTCCATTCCGTCTCGGCGGAGGAAGAGTCGGTGTCCTTGACCGAATAGCCCTTGGCAAACAGAAGCTGGCGCGCTTCCGGCCACACCGCGCTGAGAGGTTTGTCGTAGACGTGCGACTCGGTCTTGTTCTCGATGTACTGGTGACGCGCGCCCGAGGCGCGGATCGAGGCGCACCCCACCGTGCAGAGCGCAGCGCTAGACAGAACCAAAGCCATTAGGACCGTGCGTACTTTCGTCATCATGGGCTCCTCCGAAGGGTATCGGCGCATGTCTGCCACGCGGCGCCCTCCCGTGTAAAGGGGGCCTCAGAGCAGGTCCGTACGGCCGCGCTCTTTGAGCTCTGCCGTCACGTCGCGCACGTCTTGGCTCCGCGCGCGCGGCAGCACCAAGAGGCCGTCGTCCGTCTGGACCACACACAGATCGGCCGTGCCGACGAGCGCCACCACGGGCACCGGACCGTCCTTTTTCGTCCGCAGGTCCACGACCAGATTCCGGTCGGCGTCCACGAGCACGGCAGACTCGGGTGCGACGTTGCCGCGCTCGTCCTTAGCGGTGAGCTCCCACACGCTTTCCCAGCTGCCGAGGTCACTCCAGCCGAAGTCGCCGGGGATCACGGAAATGTCCGTGACCTTCTCCATCACGCCGTGATCGATGCTGATGCCCGGCGCGCGCGCGAAGAATGCGTCGACCCCGCTGGCCTTCAAATCGCGACAAGCCGCGCCGAGCTCGGGCAAGTGGGTCAGAATCGCAGCCCGCATGTCACGCGCGCGGAAGATGAACATCCCGGCGTTCCAATAGTACTTGCCGCTCTTCACGTAGCTTTCGGCAAGCTCGAGGTTCGGCTTCTCCACGAACGCCTCCACCTGGCGTGCCCCCTGCCCGCGCGGCGCACCCGCTTTGACGTAGCCGTAGCCGGTCTCTGGACGCGTCGGCACGATACCGACCACGGTGATGCGGCCCGTCGTCGCCTCCTGGATGGCAAGCTCCAGCGTGCGGCGAAACTCGGCCGGATCTTCGGCATGCTGGTCGCTCGGCAGGACGACGACCACGGCGTCCGGATCGCGCTCGAGAATGACCTCGGTCGCCCAGGCGATGCAGGGGGCGGTGTTCTTGGCCACGGGTTCGGCCAAGATCTGCGTTTGGTCGAGCTCTGGCAGCGCACGCTGGGTCTCGGTCTGAAGGTGCGTGCCCGTGGCAATGAAGACGCGACTCGGTGGAACCAAACCTTCGAGTCGCAGGACGGTGGCAAGGAGCAAGCTCCGCGGGTCCCCGGGAGCAAGAGGCAAAAGCTGCTTGGGTCGAAGGCGGCGAGAAGCGGGCCAGAAGCGCGTGCCACTGCCACCGGCGAGAATGACGGCGTAGACGTTGGTAGGGGCGGTCATGGGGGCGAGATTCTAGCGCTCAGGGCCAGGCGTGTGCCATGGCCAGGGTGGCTAGGGCCAGCGGCATGACCCACAGCGCAAACCAGTGGAAGCGGCCACCGACCACGACCCGCCGCAGCACGAGCAACGCCGCGATCCCAGACACGAAGGCCACCACGGCCCCGGCCGCCGCCACTCCCACGCCGTCCAGCTCGCTCATGTGTTGGACGGCTTCGAGCAGAACGGCACCGAAGATCACGGGCAGGCTCATCAGCATGCTGAGCTCGAAGGCCCGGCCGCGCGCAATGCCCAGAAAGAGCAAGGAAGCGATGGTGAGCCCACTACGCGAAACACCGGGCGCCACCGCCAAACCTTGCATGACGCCAACGACGAGTGCCGTCCGCACGGTCGGCTGTTCTGTCCGACCTACGGGGGCCCAGGCGGTCGACGCGAGCGCAAAGGCCGTGACCAGAAAACCAGCGCCCACGATCAGAGGCGAGTGCGTCCACACGGCCACCGCGTCGCGCAGCGCGAGCCCCATGATGCCGGTGGGGACGCTCGCCACCAGAACGAACAGCGCGTCCCGTCCGGATGCGTCGCTGACGAACCGGCTCGGCCGAAAGACCCCCGTGACTCCAGCCACCAGCGTCTGCCAGGCGCGCTGCCTGAGCACGAGGGCCGTCGCGAGCAGCGTGCCGGCATGCAAGAGGACGGTCAGCGTGAGCCCGCCTTCGCGAAAGCCGAACAAGAAGCCCGCCAGCGCCAAATGGCCGTCGCTCGAAACCGGCAAGAACTCGGTCAGACCCTGGATCAGGCCGAGCACGAAGGCTTCGAACCAGGGTGAGCTCAATTCTTTCTCCCGCGTTCGAGCAGGCGGCGCAGCTCCTCGATGTTCAGCGGCCCGCGCTCGATCGCGACGATCGTCCCGGTTTCGTCGAGCACCGCGATCGTCGGCAGCACCTTTACGTCGAGGAGCAGTGCAATGCGCGAGTCGGTGTCGAAGACCGCCGCGTAGTGGGGCCGATGCGAGCGCACGAAGGCCTCGGCGGCCTCGCGCTCGTCACTGGTGGCAATGCCGACGACACGCGCCGAGTCGCCGACCTCGTCGGCCAGGCGCGAGACCGCGATCGACTGCGCTGCGCAAGGCCCGCACCAGCTGGCCCAGAAGTCGATCAGCACCGGCCGACCGCGCAGATCACCCAGGCGAAGCTCCGAGCCGGCGTCGCCGCCGAGCACTGGCAGGGGCCGTTGGGCGATCTCCTCCAAGACCAGGCGCGGCGTCTTCGGGTCGAAGTACGGCAAGATCACGAAGGCGAACATGCCGATGACGACCGCGGCCATGACGGCCAGGAACCACGCCTCGCGAGGAGCGAGCGACTTTCGCCGCGGCGGGGGTGCTTTCGAGGTCATCTGAGCAGGATCCAAGTCAAGACGAGGCCGAAGGCAAACAGCAAACAGAGAAGCGCGCAGAGAAGGCCAAACAGCGACCGATCGCGAGCCAGGGCTGGTGCGCCCGCCTCGGCCAGGTCGGAGCGCAGGCGCTCGTTAGCGCGTCTGATGTGCCAAACAAAGAGCACCACGCTTAGCGTGGCGCCAAGCGCCGCATAGGCCGAAAGCGCCCAACGCACGCGCTGGCGCTGCTTTTGCGCCGCGCGGGCCAGCGCCGGGCGGCCGTCGAGCAAGAGCACGTCGCGTGCGTCGAACGTGCTCGTCTGCCCATCGAGTGGCAGGCCCACCAAGGCTGGCGCCTGTCCATCCGGCGCGCTCGACAAGACGAGGTACCTGTCCGCTCCGGGCGGAAGGTCGCCGCGCGCCAGGCGCCCCGCGCTGGTGCCGTCGGGGCGCGGCCCCAAAGCGACGACTCCTCCACCGAGCCGCCCGGTCTCGCTCACGATGGCGTAGTAGGCGCGCTCGCGCGGAACTGGTGAGAGAATGGTGAGCGCGTCCGGCCCCGGCACCATCGCTAGGCTGCCGGGGCGTACGGGCAACGCCAGGGTGCGCTCAGGTCGACCATGTGGCGAACGTGCCCCGATGGAGACCGTGGATCCATGCTCGAGGGGCAGGATGCGAACGCGCACGGGCACGCCGGGCAAAAGCTCGAACTGCGGAGCGGAGAGCACACGCGCGCCGAACGCTTGCACATCCAGGTGGACGGGTCCGGGCGCCGTGGGGTGGAGCTCGATGATCAGGTCGGCGGCGAACGGTACCGACCACACCGGCGGATCGAAGCGAAAAGCGATGAGCGGACGCTCCACCTCGGCCGGGACGCGCCCATAGGCGCGCGTGGCACCGGCGAGCCAGAGAGCCCGGACGTCGCGCAACGGTCCGCGCGCCAGAGGTGGATCGCTCGGCAGATTGCGGTGAACGAGGAGCTCGAGCTCGGCCGAGCCGGTCCCGAGCGGGAGCGTCACATCGGCGAAACCGCCTGCGTCCGTGCGCGCATCGCGGACCACGGTCGCCCCGAGCGCCCGCGCTTCCACGGTGACCGGCGCTGCCGAGACGCCCCGCACGAGGCCGCTCTCCTCCTCGATGACCTGCACGCGCACCGCGAGCACACCGCTGGGTGGACCACCCCACACGCGTGCGTAGACCAGCCGCGAGGCCGACAGATCAGACAGCATGGAAAATGCCAGCGCTAGCAATGTGAGCAGTGGGAGGACCACGAGCCCGAGCGGCAGGCGAGACGGCACGGCCAAAAAGCCTACCACTCCTCACGAAATGCCCTCCCTTGGATCCGCCGCCGGAACCACTAGTCTCCCGGCCCGATGGCTGCCAAGGGACCAAAGACCCGTCGCAAACAAGGCTCTTCGTCGCAACATGCACGCCGGCGCGAGCACCGCTTCGCGACTTCGTCGACGTACATTGCCCCGGTGATTGCAGCGGTCGGCATCGTGGGCTCGCTGGTGCTCGGCGCCGGGGTGTTTGCCCTGTGGATCCTGGATCCGCCCCTGTCGTTCGCCTCGTACCTGGTCGCTGGTGGAGGCCTCGGTCTCGGCATCTCGCTCTGGTTCGGGCAACCGTCGGAGACGGCCGTGGCCGTCGGTGATGCGGGCATCGCGGTCGAGGACGGCAGCGAGGTCATCCGCGTGCCTTGGTACGCGATGAAGAGTCTGCGCATCGAGCGCGGGATGATGGTCGCGAGCGCCGCGGGGACCACCGTGCGCTTCTCCGTCGGCGCCAACCCCAAGGCCGCTGCCTGGGCGCTCAAGGAAGCCGCCGAGCGCATGCCGAGCGCGCTCGACGTCGATCAGGCTGCTGCCGAGAAACTCCCAGAACCGAGCCACACCGGCGGCCTCGACCAGCCGGTCAAAGGCGACCAAGTGGCTGGCAACCGCTGCGCCAACTCGGGCAATGCCATCCAGCTCGAAGAGGATGCGCGCCTCTGCCCCCGCTGCGGGCAGGTCTATCACAAGGATTCCGTGCCCGAAGCCTGCGTCACCTGCGAGGCAGAGCTCAAGGGACACACGCTGCGCGCCTGACGGCGCCGGCTCTCACTCCGAAGGAAACCCGTCATGCAATTCCCCGATATCAACGTCGCTGGCGAGGGCCAGCTCTACGCTCGCCTCACCACGACCCAAGGCAACGTCGTCATCCTGCTCGAGGAGAAGCGCGCGCCGGAGACGGTCAAGAATTTCGTGGGTCTGGCCACCGGCAGCATCGAGTGGACCGATCCGGTCACCGGCAAGAAGCAGACCGGAACCTCGCTCTACGCGGGCGTGAAGTTCCACCGCGTCATCCCCGGCTTCATGGTCCAGGTCGGCGATCCCGCCAGCCGCCACGAGTCCGCCAAGCGCCAGTGGGGCACGGGCGGCCCCGGCTACCGCTTCGCCGACGAGTTCCACCCCGAGCTCAAGCACGACAAGCCGGGCGTCCTCAGCATGGCCAACGCCGGTCCCGGCACCAACGGCTCGCAGCTCTTCATCACCGAGGGCCCGACGCCGCACCTCGACCGCCGTCACTCGGTCTTCGGCCACGTCGTCGTCGGCCTGGACGTGATCAAGAAGATCGCCAACGTCCCCCGCGACGCCCGCGACTGCCCCAACCAGGCGCAAGAGGTCACCGCAGTCGAGATCTTCCGCAGCGCCTCCGCCCCGACGGCCTGACGCCGCCCGGAAAGCCCCCTGAAATCCGGGGCGATCGAGCAGGCCCCCGACCACCGGCTCCCCCAAGGGGCCGGTTTCGGGCCATCATGACCCATCATGTCCGTCGTTCGCTACGGGTCTGGGTCGCCGCACCGCGTCAATCCAAGCTTGCCGCCGCCTTCGTCCTCCGCAGGCTTGGGTGGCGCCCGCATCCTGATCGTGGACGACGACCGGCTGTCGTCCAGCGTCGTCGCGGCCATGGTGAAGAAAGAGGGCCACATGGCGTTCGTTGCGAACACCTGGACGGAAGCGATCGAGCTCTTCTCCAAGGAAGAGATCGATCTGGTGCTGATGGATGCCGTGATGCCCACCGTCGACGGCTTCAAGCTGACCGGCATCTTGCGCAAACGCACGACGACCTACGTGCCCGTCGTGTTCATCACGGGCCTGGCCGATTCGAAGAGCCGCCTGCGCGGCGTCGAGAGCGGGGCCGACGATTACTTGGTCAAGCCCATCGAGGCCCTCGATCTGCACATCCGTCTGATGGCGATGCTGCGGATCCGCCGACTGACGCACGCGCTCGAGGTGCGCACGAAGCGCTTGGCTCTCCTCGCCAACATCGACAACCTGACCGGCCTCTTGAACCGTCGCAGCCTGGAAGAACGCCTGGCCGACGAGGTCAGCCAAGCCATCCTGTCCGAGATGCCCCTTTCCGCTTTGATGATCGACGTCGATCATTTCAAGGCCATCAACGACCAGCATGGTCACGCCGTCGGCGACGTCGTGCTCGCCAGCCTCGGTCAGGTGCTCGACGAAATCGTGCGCACGAGCGACCTCACCTTCCGCTACGGCGGCGAGGAGTTCATCGTGCTCTGCCCGGACACGACCACCAAACAGGCCGGCGACCTGGCCGAGCGGATCCGCCTGCTCTTCCGCCACCGGACGCAAGCCTTGGAGCCCGCTGGTCTGCAAACTCTCAGCATCGGGGTAGCCGGAACGGCCGACCTCGGCCTCTCCAAGTTCAGCCGCACCGCCGAGTTCGAGACGACGCTCTTGAAGGCGGCCGACCAGGCGCTCTATCGCGCCAAAAACGAAGGTCGCGACCGCACGGTGGTGGCCACGCCCCCGGTGGGCTGAGACGTCCCGGCGGCTATCCCAGCGGATAGCGTCCGGCAGGCTACGCCTGGCCGGCCCCACCCCTGCGCCCACAGACCTCCAAACTTGTTAGTATGCTAACAAGTTTGTGCGGAGCCGGGGCCGCACTGCCGGGTCGGGAGACCGCCGAGGCCGCCATCGCGCGCCTGAAGGATCGCCGATCCTGCTCGCAAAGGAGGGCGTGGGGATCTGTCCAACCGGGCCGCGGAGCGCGGCATCAGTCGTCGCCAGTCTGCTCGTCGCCTGCGCCGTTGCCGCCTGTGGAGGCGGCACGGACCCCCCGCCAGACGGAGGAGCGGCAGGCGCCGGCGGCGGAACGGGGGCGATGGCGGGCGGTCCAAACGATCCGCCGCCCGCAGCCCTCGGCGGAGCGGGCGGAACGGGTGGAGCGAGCGGCGGCTCGGGGGGCGCAACGGGCGGGTCGGGCGGCGCAACACCCGTCCCCGACGAGAATCGATTCCGACGGCCGCAGCTGGGCCCACTGTTGACCGCAGACTGCCAGGCGCTCGGAGTGAGCGCGCCAGCGGACGCCGAGGGTGGGGACTGCTGCGGCTGCCTGTGTGCGGGCGCGCTCTGGTCCTGCAGTGAGGACACCTGCCTCGATGCCGACGGCCAGGTCCAGGAGCTCGCTCCGGAAGCGGGCTACATCGAAGTCCCGGGAGGCGAGTACTCGAGCGCAGGCGAAGTGCGAATCAGCCCAACCCACCGCGTCTTCTATTCGTTCCAGCCGGCCGACGATGCTCCCGAGGAGCGGCCGCTCGCGGTCTTCTTCAACGGCGGCCCCGGCGCGGCCACGACCCCCTACCTGATGTCCCTGAACACGGGCCCGCTGACGCTCGATCCGGAGCGCACCGGCGCGGCTGCCATTGCCGAGAACGAGCACAGCTTCACCCGCGCCTACAACTTGCTCTACATCGACGCGCCCGCGACCGGTTTTTCCTACGCACTACCGCTCGAAAATGGCGAGACTCCGCCGCTGACGATGGACCTCGACCGCGACGCGGGCCTCGTCAATCGTGTGCTCCTGTTCTTCCTCCGCCACCACGAGGGGCTCAGGGACAACGAGGTCGTCCTGATCGGGGAGAGCTACGGCGGCACCCGCGCCGTGCAGATGGTCCGCCAACTGCTGGTTCCGGAATCCCTGCTGGACGAAGAGAGCCCGTACACCGACCCGACCCTCTACTGCGCCCTTCAAGCGCACTTCGCGGCGGGGGGACAGCTCGGCGCAGGGGGCGAAGGCGGAGCGAGCAACGCAGGCGGCGCCGCTGACGTGGAGTTTTCGGACATCGCGGCGCAATTCGGGTACCTGGCGCTCATCCAGCCCTATTTGCTCGGCACCCGCCAGAACCAAGGCTTCGCCCCTGACATGTCGGCCTGCGTTCTAGAGCCCGACCCCCAGCAGTGCGACGAGCCCCTCAGTTTCAACGAGGCACAAACGACGACACTCGTCGAGCGTCTACTCGACCCAACCAATCTCGAGCTCATGCTCGGCACCGATCCGACGACCATCGCCTGGCTCGCTCCGGAGCTTCGCCATCCAGCCTACGCCGCCGAGGGTGAATCGGACGTGTTCGTGTCGGCGCGAAGCCTCGGCGAAACCGTCGGACGCGAGTTCACGGCGATCTGGTCCGGCGTCGATTTCCTCGTCCTGTTCCCCTACCTGGAGAAGACGCTCATCACGGTGGCCCACCGTGATCTCTCGGTTGACACCCTGGGTATCGTGCGCGCTTGCAAGGACTTCGGGCTCGCCGTCGAGGAAGAGCCGGACGAACCCGCTTCCGCGGCGCGTCCCGGCCTCGTGACCATCACCGTCGACGAGAAAGAGGGGCAGCTCCGCATGCCGCACTACGAAACGGCCGGCCACATGGTCACCCTGCGCGAGCCGGGGGAGTTCTATGAGGACGTGGTGGAGTGGATGGGGAAGTAGGAGCGCCCGGGCGGGCCGCGCTACTCGGCCGCGCGCGCGGCTCGAGCTCGGTACTCGGCGAGCAGCTTGACCGACGCAGGGCTGACATCGTGGCCCCACATGTTGACGGCACGCTCCTCGAACGTGACGGCGGACCCGTCTTGGCCGAGGGCTGAAGACACGCGCGCAAGGGTCTGGAGCACAGAGGGGCGACCGGGGTCCGCCACCATCGCCTTGGTTGCGTACTTCAGCGCGCCGCGAGCTCGGCCGGAGCGGAGCAGATGGAGGCTCAGTGCTTCGAGCTCTTGCGGCGTGCGGGCGCCGTGCATGAGGTCCCGAGCCGCCTGCTCCTGCAGGTCCTTGCCGATGGGAGCGCCCAGCTCGGCCAAGCGAAGGAGCGCCACCGCGTAGCGCGGCCGCCGCGTCGCGTCAGCGAGGCGGTAGGCCGCGACCGTGTGCTCGACGCCCTTGTTCGGCGCGCTTCGGAGCTCGAGATTGCCGAGGATCGTCAGCGCCTCCGGGTCCTCGGGGGCCAGCCGGACGGCCCGCTGCGCGATCGCCAGGGCCTGCTGGTCGTCGGAGGCTGCGGCCCGCGCGAAAAGCGTCAGCACCTCCGCATCACTCAACTTTCTGGGCGCTCGAAGGTCCGAGGAAGGGTCACGATTGATCGGAATGCGCCGCAAGGTGAGGCCGGAGTTCTCGATGACCTCCTGGGCTAGCCTTCGCACTGCGGCCTGGTCGACCTTGCCGAACGCGGACTCGAACGCCTGGTCCGGCGGAACGACGGCCTCGTGCAGCGCGTCCAAGTAGCTCTCGAACGCCGGGCGGTAGGTGGCCGAGTAGAGCGCATGGACGGTGGCCCAGGCCGACACATAGTGGAGCTCCGCGTCCTCGTAGAATTGTTCCCGCGTCAGCGTCGCGATCTGTCCAAGCGAAAGGACCCGGTCCGGGAGGAAGGTGAGCTGGACGCTTGGCTGCTTGACCTGCGCATAGGCCAAAAGGTGCAAGCCAAAGACTGCACGATGCGCCTCGAAATCGAGCGTTTCACAGTATTTGGCCAAGCCCTCGTTCAGCCACGTGGGTGCGCCAGGCAGGTGGTGGGCCACGAAGGAATGCGTGAGCTCATGCGTAGCGATTTGAGCGGCCGCGTCGTGGTCCTTCCCGGAAAGCACGAGAAGCGACATGCCGGTATGCCACTCCCAATCGCTGCTGTGGATGCCCAGAACACGGTCATCACCGATGGCGCTCAGATCCGGCCACTCCGAGAACTCGACGACCTCGGTCTTGCGCTTGAAGGGAGGCTCGTAGGGAAACACGATGTTGTCGAGCGCCAGGTGGCGCCGCTCGAGGTCCCGTGCGAGCTCAGTGGCGCGTTCTGCACTCTTGTCGCTGTGCACTACGAAATGAGCTGACTCGACCTGGTGCACGGCCCTGCCTCCTTCAGCCGGAGACCGGAGCGGTGGCTTGGCGCAAGCGATGCACGAGGCGAGAAGCCAGACGGCGGCAGCCACCTCGGCGCAGCCTGAAGAAAGCGTCATCCGAGAAATCCCCCTACAGTCACGAAGATTTAACGCATGCGACGGGGATGCTTCAATGAGCGTGCCGGCCTGTTCACGAGACTGTTACGCAGGGTCGACCCCAAGCGCGCGCCGAAATATTTCACCCTTTGGGCCCGCCGTGGCTGGCCGGGTGCACCCCTTCCGCGTCAGGACGGCGAAACTTGTTAGTATACTAACAACTTTCCGGCACCGGTGGGGGCCGCAGCCCCACGACTGCCGGGCACCCCCACGCGCCCGCAGTCCTCCAGAATCGTTAGCATGCTAACCAATTTCTGGACGCTGGCAGGGCACGCTCCGGCCTGGCGCAGCGCGTCGCCTGACGCGTCCGTCGCCGCGGCGCGCCGCTACTTTTCGGCCGACTTCTCAGCCGAAAGCACCTTCACGGCATCCCCACGAATCTCGAGCGCCTGCAGCAAGTGCCCGCCGTAGTGCGCCGACATGCCCACGTCGATGCGATAGACGTGCTCAGCGCACGCCGAGGAAATGCCGCCCTCTTGAATCGTGTGGCCGATGACGAGCCGTTGGGCGCCCACGGCGGCCAACGTTTCGGCGAGTAGGGCGCAGGTGCGTTCATCGAGCGGCCCAGAACCGTAGCGCCGCGTCCAGAGCGGGCCGCCGTCGTCCAGCATGGGAGCCGGGGGACGACCCTGGCCGCGCAGGAAGGCCTGCACCTCGGCGTTCAGGCGGTCCAAACCGTAGCGCACGTGCTCCGGCTCGAGGCCGCCGTGGACGAACACCGTGTCGCCGACTTGGGCCACGACGGGGCGCCCGGCCAAGCGCAGCGCCATCGAGCCACCGGGGAGAAAGGCGGCGGCGCGTTCGTGGTGCGGGCCGCTGACGCTCTGGGCAAAGGGTGAGTCGGGATCGAGGTGGTCGAAGTCGTGCTCGGCGTCGGCGGTGACGTAGCGGAAGTCGCCGAGGGCGTTCATCGTCTCGTGGTTGCCGTTCAGCGCGAGGACTTGGCCACCCGCGGCTTTCGCCTCCGCCGCGAGGCGCTCGAAGAGGTCGAGGATTTCCTTCTCGCCACCGCCGCGATCGAGCTGGTCGCCCGTCTGCACCAGCACCATTTTTTCGCCGGCCCAATGTCCGTCAGCGCCCAAGGCCCCGGCCAAGCGCAAGACGCCTTGGGTGGCCTGGAAGTCGCCGTGCAGGTCGCCGACGGCGACCAGCCGGGCAGGCGCCGGCTTTCGAAACGCGGCCGAAAGGGGAGCTTTCACTGCGGAAGGAATCGCGGCGGGGGCGGCAGGCGCAGCGGTGGCCGGCTTTGGTGCGGACTGCGGCTCGCTCGGAGGCTCGGGCGAGCCGCGCCGACAAGCGAGAAGCAGGAAGGCCCCCACGCAAAGGCCCAGGTGGGCTCGGCGCCCCATCCACGACGTCATCGTGCGGAGTGTACCAAGGGTGGCTACTGTCCTAATTTGGATTCGGCGGCAGCGTCCGCCCGCCGCCCCTAGCCGACGGCTACCTTTGCGCAGGCAGCAAGGGCTGCAACCAACGCAATGACTGCAGTGATTTGCCACTGGCGACGTTTTTCGCGCTCAGCTGCTAGTGCCGCTTGCGCGGAGACCCGCCTTGCCTCCTCCTCGACGCGCGCCTTGTCACGCTTTTTATTCAGCTCATTGCGAGCTTCGTCGAGGCAATCGTCAAACTGCTTGACGTTTGCGCAAGCTTCCTGGACCCGTGCCTTGTGATTGTGCCGATCATCTGGGTCGCGAGACATGGCGTCCTGCGCCAATCGGTAAGCAATCACGGCGGCTTTGTAGTCAAGCACCGGCGTTTCAATGGGAAAATCGCTGAAGTCTTCCTGAAACTGCTTGAAGCGAGCACATCGAGCCACCAGGACGGCCTCTGCGGTGTCATAGGCCGCGCAGACGCAATGCCGCATGGCGGCATCGTATTCCTTTAGACAGGCGGCCGCGTCAGTGGCCTCAATCGCGCGAGCAAGATGCCGCGTAGCGTACCGAAGCTCGTTGATAGGCTGCAGTGGCAGTTGCAGCAGCTCCGCCTCGACTCCCTTGAGGGAGTCTTCTCCCGCGCACCATGCAACACAGAATGCGGTTATCTGCTCGTTGCTTAGGTGCCCCATTGGGTATTCTTAGAACTCGTAGGCCAAAATCTCGGCCTTGGCGCGCTTCTGTTCTTCTTCGGTCAGAACGCGTCCCATCTGAGCAAGCACGTTTCCGCGTGCTTGGTGTCGATCCACGACACGCATCACTTCCTTGCGCCGAGTCTCCTCAGCATTGGTAGATGCGTGGTCCATGTCCTCTTTCTTCTGGTCCAGCTGCCTTGCCATGGCCACTGCTCCCTTTCAAAACGGACGGGCTCGATAGCACTGGTTTTCTGGGCTCGCGACCCCGGTCCGCATGTTCAGACCATGCCACGTATTGCAACGTACACCCACAGGTTGTCAACAGGTTCGTTTTTGTACGTACGAATTCTCTTGCGCGTCAGATTAATTGTCCGTACATTAATCCCATGGCAAACGTTCTCGCTCCCGCCAAGAAGGCCACCGTTATCCGAGCCCTGGTCGAGGGCTGCTCGGTCCGGTCGGTGGAGCGCATGACGGGGGTTCATCGCGACACCATCATCCGCCTGATGGTCCAAGTCGGCCAGGCCTGCGAGCGGTTGCTAGACGAGCAGATGTTCGACCTGGACTGTAACGAGATCGAAGTCGACGAGATCTGGGGCTACGTCGCCAAGAAACAGCGCCACGTCACCTCCGAGGACAACATTAGCGAAGTGGGGGACACTTGGACCTTCGTGGCCATCGATCCCGAGACCAAGCTGATTCCGTCGTTCAAGACGGGCAAGCGCGATGCGGAGACGACCCGCGAATTCGTCAACGACCTGGCCAAGCGTCTCCGCAATCGCGTCCAGATCAACAGCGATGCCTTCCGCCTGTACGCCTCGGCCATCGATCAGGCCTTCGACTCCAACGTCGACTACGCCCAGGTAGTCAAAAGCTACGAGGCCGAGCCCGCAGGTAGCGGCCGATACTCCCCCCCGAAGGTCACGGAAGTTGAGAAGACAGCAATCATTGGCACGCCTGATTTGGAGACGGCCTCGACCTCCTACGTCGAGCGCCAGAACCTCACCATCCGGATGAGCAATCGCCGGATGACCCGCCTGACGAACGGCTTCAGCAAGAAGCTGGAGAATCACAAGGCAGCGATGGCCCTGCACTTCGCCCACTACAATCTGTGCCGGGTTCATCGTTCGCTTCGCATCACACCCGCGATGGCTGCTGGAGTGACGGACCACGTTTGGTCGGTCGAGGAGCTGCTAGAGAGGGCCTCGGCATGACGGCGCCGGAGGAGATTGCGGAGCTTCAGCGGGCGATTCTGAAGCTCCACGGGGCGGACTCGGTTCACGTCGAGTCTGTGCCCGTGCGTGAGACCTTCCAGGGCCAGACGGTCTGGGATGGCGTGGTCGAGGTCTTTGACCTGCCGAGCCACAAGGCGGGCAAGGCCTACGCCTGGTCCCACGAGGGCGACAGCGGAGGCCGACGGTACGTGGCCGTCCTTCATGCTCCGCCGGTGGATTCGCCGCAGAAGGCCGTCCAGGCGGCCGCCGTTGCTGAGTTTCGCGAGAGGCAGCGCCATGGCCGCTAGGAAGCCAGGACGACCCAAGAAGCCGGAAGACGAGGTACTTGGGACTCGGCTGGAGATCCGGGTCACGACCGAGGAGCGTGAGCGGATGCGCCTTGCCGCCCAGGCAGCAGGCAAGTCGCTCTCGGAGTGGCTTCGGGAAACGGCGCTCACCGCGGCGGGCTAGGCACGCGAAAACCACAAACAAATTCGCGCTCTTATGGAAATCCGTAGCGATTCCATATGGAAAGCGCTACGAACTGGCGGAGAGCAGCGGAATCGAACCGCCGTGTGTGTCACCACACGCCTGGGACTGTACGGAACCCATTTGGCACCTTCTGGGTACTCTCCATAAGTCGAACGCCCTGTCCTGACCGACAGGGCGTTCGCTTTTTGTCATACCGGAGCCTCTCGCAGAACAACGACTCGCCACCGGCGAAGGCGCGCGTCTGGGTCATGGCTCGTTAGGATTGTGTTAGTGAATTACGCTCATAGCGCTTCCTTTGCGGCAGCTTCGCCGCGTTCGGTCAACTTGAAGGCGCCTCGTCCAACAGCTTCAACGTAGCCGGCTGCACGGAGGCGAGAAAAATAAGCCGAGATCGAGCGACGAGAGGCATCGTCGTTTCGCTTGTACATGACCATCGCCAGCTCGCCTTGAGTCAGAGACGAGTCGCGCTTGATGAGGCGGAGCAGCTCCCGCTGGCGCGGTTGGATGTCGTCGAACTTGTCCTCGTGAACCACCGGGTTGCCGGCGCTGGACTGCGAGAGCAGCAGAGCAGCGGCTTCTCGCAGTAGGCGATCAACCTCGGTGAGCTGGTCGCGGATCTTGTTGACCTGCTCCTCTAGCTCTTGGCGCCGCGTCCCAAGCTCAGCAAGGCGGCGGTAGGTCGCGTCGGACATGCGATCCGTCTATGGCTGACGACAGTCTTAGTCAATGCCGCGGGCCGTAAAACTCTGTGCGCATCAGTCAACATGATCCGTATGCACCCTGGATGTTTGTTCAGTCTATCATCCTGAGTGGCTGGCCGGCGCCTAAAATTGCTGATTCCAGTGACAGGCGGTCAAGCCATGTCCCGGGGATGGCACATGACCGGTCTGGGAAAGCGCCCCTCCAGCACATCATCCATCGTCACTCCGGCCAACCTGGCCGCCTCCAGGGCCACGGCCGCCGTGATTGTCCCCTTGGGCGCCATGATGCGCTCCAGGGACGGACGGCCCATTCCGAGCAGCTTGGCCACCTTCCGCAGGGAGCCATGGTGGCGCCTGAGAGCCTGGATCGCCCGCCGGACGTTGTCCTGCTCCTCTTGGCTCAGCAGGCCCGGCCGCCGCTTGAGCGGGACCTTCGACTTCCTTTTCCAGACCAGCTTGCGAGGGGCATCCACCGGGACCCTCTACCGGTTGCAATCGGTCAGCGGATCGGCGGATTCAAATTAGGACAGTACCCAAGGGTGAAGCACACCGAAAGCGTCCGGAAACATCCGATTGGTCAGGCTAGTCCGAGATGACCGAATTGCGCGTCCAGGTTCCCGGCGGCCCCGGTGGCGGCGTGTCGAAGAGCGACGTCGCAATCAAAGACATCGGAAAATGCACCTTTCCGTCGCCCGTCTCCTCGCACCTGGGCGACGAAGCGATGACCTTCGTCGGCGCGGCGGACAAGGTGCTCGTCAACGATCAGCTCTCGCAGCTGCCCCGCGATCCAGAGGCGCTGGCAGCACTTCCCGCGTTCGAGCTCGCCGGGCCACGCAATCGCGTGTTCTTCGACCCGACCAAGGTGCGCGCGGGCATCGTGACCTGCGGCGGCTTGTGTCCAGGGCTCAACAACGTGATCCGCGGGCTCGTGTTCGAGCTGTGGTTTGGCTACGGCGTGCGGCGGATTTTCGGCTTTCGCTACGGCTACGAAGGCATCGTGGCGCGCGGCGTGCCGCCGATCGAGCTCTCACCGGAAGTGGTCCGCGACATCCACGAGCAAGGTGGCACGATGCTCGGCTCCTCGCGCGGCAACCAGGATCCGGAGAAGATGGTCGACACGCTCGAAGCGCGCGGCATCTCACTCCTCTTCGTGATCGGCGGGGATGGCACGATCCGCGGCGCGCAGCAGCTCATTGCCGAGATCGAGCGGCGGAATTTGCCGATTTGCGTCGTCGGCATCCCGAAGACGATCGACAACGACATCCACTTCATCGATCGCTCGTTCGGCTTCGAGAGCGCCTACTCGGCGGCCGTCGACGTCATTCGCGCTGCCCGGGCCGAGGCGATTGGGGCACGCGATGGCATCGGTCTCGTCAAATTGATGGGCCGACACTCGGGCTTCGTCGCCTGCAATGCGGTGCTCGCTTCAGCGGGCGTCGACTTGGTGTTGGTACCGGAGGTGCCGATGGCGCTCGAAGGCGACTTGGGCGTTCTGGCGTTCATCGAGCGCGTGCTCACGCGCCAAGGCTACGCGGTGATCGTGGTGGCGGAGGGGGCGGCGCAGGACGTGCTCGCTACGGGCGCCGAGAGCGACAAGAGCGGCAACAAGAAGCTGGTCGACGTCGGCCCCTTCTTGCGCGATCGCATCAATAGCCACTTCAAGAGCAACAATCGCGAGATCACGCTCAAGTACATCGACCCGAGCTACACGATTCGGAGCGTTCCCGCGACGCCGTCCGACAGCGTGTATTGCTGGAACATGGCGCGCAATGCGGTCCACGCGGCGATGGCGGGCAACACGGAGATGCTGATTGGCCGCTGGCATGGACGCTTCGTCCACGTGCCGATGGGCCTGGCGACGCGCGGCCGCAAGGAAGTGGAGCTCCACGGCGACCTGTGGATGAGCGTGATCGAAGCGACGGGCCAGCCCCGCATCTTCGAGTGACGCGGGCCGGGCCTCGCTACGCTACTGGGCGCTCGCCCAGTCCCAGATGAGCGAGATTTCCTCGGTCGACAGCACGTTCTGGAACGGCGGCATGTACTCGCGACGGTCCTCCGGGCCGATCGGCTGGCCACCCTCCGTGGTGTGACCCTGCTGGACGGTAGTCGTGAAGGTGCTGAGATTCTTGCTCGCGAAGGGCGCAGAATGGAAAGCGCTGGCGTATTCCGTCTCGCCACCCTTGCCGTCGTCTCCGTGGCAGTACGCGCAATTCTCCGCGAAGAGCGCCTGGCCGGTCGTCGGCTTCGGGAACGAGTGGAGGAACTCCTCGATGATCGCGACCTCGGAGTCCGGCAGCATCTCGGCGGTGAAAGCGTCCATCTCACCCGGGTCGCCAACGACCATGCCCATGTTGTTCATGGTCTCATTCTGATCGCCAGCGCGCACGATCCAGGTGAGAATCTCGTGGGTCGCACGCACGATCGCTGGGCCCTTGTCCGTCACGCCTTCCGCATTTTCGCCATGGCAGCGGGCGCACGCCATGGAGTAGATGCTGGCCTCACCGCCGGTCCCCGCGAGCGCGCCGCCAGTGCCCGATACGGCGCCGCCGGTCCCCAACACGGCACCGCCCGTACCCGGCGAAGCACCACCCGTGCCGACCGCGCCACCTGATCCGAGGAAAGCACCGCCGCTGCCCGGGCCGCCCAAGCCGCCGCTCCCGGGCGCACCGCCAGACGGAGCCGCTCCGCCAGTCCCTGCGCCCCCGGTGCCCTGACCCAAATCCGTCGCGGCAGGATCACCGCAAGCAGCCACGAGCGCCGTCATTCCAACCAGCGAAAACCAAGCTCTCGACATAACAAACATCTCCTGGAAGCCAAGCGCAGGTTGCCCTGCCCTTCGAAGCTTCCCCGGTCAATTGACCGCGGTCAATCGGATCGACGCATGGAATCGAGGACACCAGCGCGCAAGGTTTGCCTCGCTGACTACCTAGCGACGCACATGCACACGCAGCTCACTGTCAATTTCCGCCACAAGCGGTGAACTGATCGGTGAGGTTGAGGAGCGCGAGCGCCTTGAGCATGCGCGGGAAATACTCGGCATCGTGACTACCGTCGCTGCTCGGAATCGCGAGTAGTTCGCTCGCAAACTCGTCAGAAGTGGCCTGATCCATGGTCAGTGCGCCGACGGCGAACGGCCCGATGTTGATGGCCGTGTGGTCATCCCAGGTGTTCGCCTCCATGTCAGGCGTGCCATCCAGGTTGTACCATTGCACGATGTTGGTAATGCCGACGCTCTTCACCCAGGTGGTGACCTTGTCGTTCCAAGCCTTGGCCTCGGCCGTCCCGTTCCACTGCCAGTCGGTGGCGATGCGCCAGGGCGTGCGCGCCGCGTCGTCGCCGTACGAGTTGGCGCGGTTGTAGTTGTCGTGGCAACTCGCGTCGCCGCCACCGGCCGAGCCCCAGTTGCGGACCAAACCCGTGCTGGGGTCCGAAGCCGTGGCCAAGAGCGGATACGTGTCGCTGGCGGCTTTGTTCCAGAACTCCTGGTCCTCGCTCACGTGTTTGCCGAACTCACGGTAGTACGCGGGCGCAAAATACGAGTAGTTCACGCAGCCGGTGCCCGACCCCATTTCATCGAACCACGACGAATCGCCGGGCTGGAGCACGTGCATGCCATTGTAGTCCGCGAACATGTGGTCCTTGATGGCTTTGATGACCGTCGTGGCCTCGTCGCCGTAGCTGCCTCCGGGCCACTTGCAGTCCGCCATGAGGAGCGACATGGCGACGTCGAGGTCGCCGTCGGCCGCTGCGTAGTCGGGATTCGCGTTGTAGAGCGTGTCGTGGTGCGCGTCGCACCCATAGCGCAGCCAATGCATGAGGCCGTTGTCGTCGTGCATCAACTTGCTGTACGCCAAAAGGCCATCGAAGGCCGCCTGCTCGCCGTGCACGACGGTGAGCAGCATGCCGTAGCCGATGCCCTCGGACACGGTGGCGTCCTGCTTGGCGTTCTCCCAGCGAACGCGCGAGACGCCACTGCCGCAGTCTTCGAGGTGAATCGCCTTCCAGGTTTCATAGGCCTCATCGGCGTCGGCGGCGGTCACCGCCGGCGGGACCCCACCAGTGCTCGTACCGCCGGTGGCCGTGCTCCCACCGCTCGCGCCGCCGCTCGCCGTTCCACCGGTCGAGATCGTCTCTCCTCCGCCCGCCCCGGAGCCGCCAGCCGCGGTGGGGCCGCCGCCCGTTGCAGGAGAAGCACCGCCAGTTCCCATCTGAGTGGGAGGAGCACTGGAGCAGGCGGCCAGGAGCAAAGACGAAAAGAAGAAGACAGTGGACGAGCGCAATGAGCGGCCTTTCACCTAAGGAAACGGTTTCCCCTTAGCACGGCTGCGGCCGGGGAGCCGACTGTCGGCCCGAGTCTGCTCGCACCTTTGCCCAGGTCTGATCCAGCCGTAGGCAAGCATTGCGGCGAGGCTGATCGAAAGAGCGTCTCGACTCACTCCGGACAGAACGCGTCGGTCGGCACGCTGAGCGGACAGCAGTAGCGGGGAAAATCAGTCGCCAGGTCCTGGCAGGTGTCCGTCGCCTCGCTGCCGATCCAGTCGCTCCCCGTACACGCATAGACGAGTCCGTCCGCGCACTGCGGCGGGCCCTGGCCCTCGACGCTGCAGCCGCAGCCAGCCTCGGGATCACACGGGCATTGACCCGAGCAGGCGATGGCCCCTGGCACGCACTCGTTGCCGCAGCCGGCGTCGTACGTCTGCCCGTCCACGCCGCACACCCAGACCGAGGGCGCATCGCAGTCGCAGCCGGCGGGCACGCTGCCTCCGGAGCCACCGCTCGACGTCCCGCCCGAGCCACTCGTGTGCCCGCCTGAGCTCGTGGTGCCTCCACTCGCTTGCGCGCCGCCGGAGCTCGACGTCCCCCCGCTCGATGCCGTGGACCCGCCGCTGGCGGCTGGACCGCCACCCGCCGAGCTGCCGCCCGTCGAAGTTCCACCAGCAGCGACAGCGCCACCGGTGGATGCCGCATCGTTCGTGGTGCCGCCGCCACACGCGGCGCCGCCGCACACCACCGCGACTAGTCCTGGGAGCCAGCTCTTCCCTCTCATCACGACCACGCAGTCTGACCCCAATCCCTACGGCCGGGTAGTCACGGCGATGCCGTCTGCCCTCGCCCGAGCCGCTCGCGCGCCTCGTCCAGGTGCACTTTTGCGCCCAGGCGGTCGCACTCGGCCTGGTGAGCGAAAACGTAGGCCGTCAAGCACAGCCGCTCGGCGGGCGGCAGCGTTTCGCAGGCCGCGTGGTGATCCCGGCGTTGTTTCTCCAGCTCTTCGGGCGACGGACTCGCCATGCTGGGCATGGACGTCAGGAGCAGCCACGCCTTGTCACAGGCGGTTGCTCCCGGCTTGGCGTGGCACGTCTCGTAGCCTTGCCAGAAGCGCGCAGGCTCGAGCTCCTCGGGGCTCAGCTTCACTTGGCCGGGGCCTTCCTTGACCAGTCGCTCGTAGAGGCTGCAGTCGACGCCGGAGGCAGACGGGCTGCGACACGAAGCGAGCACGCCGAACGAGACCAAAAGAGCCATGCGCGCCAGGTCAGGCATCGAGGCTGCGCGCCAAGATCGCGCTCTGAAAGAGGGCGGGAATGTCGAAGCGATCACCAACGAAGGAGCGCGCCCGGCCGCTGGCCATGTCGAGCGCGCCCGCGTCACCGAAAGCACTGATGAACCAGTGGAGGTCGACCGTGCCGGTGCGTCGATGGTCCTCGTCAGCAGCCACGATGTCTTCGATGGCTCGGCACACCGAGCTGAGAAAGAGTGGGTGCTCGAGCCCAGGGTGCTCGACCGCGAGCAAGGCCAGCGCCTGCTCGGCGGTCGAGGGGTCGGCGATCACGGGCAGCGAGCGCAGGCTCCGCGCATCCTCGTCCCGGCCAACCAGCTCGAAGACCACGGGCACGAACTCGCGCGCGGCGATGTCGACCGTCAGGTAACCGCAAGCCAGCAGGCGCTCCGTCGTCCACGGCGCAAAACGCCCCGTCAGAGCCCGCGCGAAGCCGCGACCGAACCAGCGCTCGAGCCACCCGGCCACGACCTCCGGGATCGATTCGCCTGTGTGAACGGGCATGGCCGTCATCGTACGTCCGAGCGGCGCACTTCTGCTAGGTAGCGGGGGATGGTCGACCCCCTCTGGAGCGCAAAAGAACTGCAGGAACGCTTGGGTGACGAGGATCTGGTCGTCGTCGATTGTCGCTTCGATTTGATGAAGCCGATGGCCGGACGGGAGGCCTATCAGGCAGGTCACATTCCGGGCGCCCAGTACGCCGACCTCAACCAGGATTTGTCGGCCCCCGTCGTGCCGGGTGTTACCGGCCGTCATCCCCTGCCGGATCCGGCCACTTTGGCCGCGACGCTCGGCTCGTGGGGCATCTCCTCGCGGACGACGGTCGTGGCCTACGACGAAGCCAATGGTTCCATCGCCGCACGCCTGTGGTGGCTCCTGCTCTGGCTCGGAAACGAACGAACGTTCGTTTTGGACGGAGGCCTCGCTGCGTGGAAGGCCGTCGGCGGCCTGCTCGAAACGACTCCACCGACGGCGCGCCCCGCGACCTTCACACCGCGCGTGCGTCCAGAGCTTCTGGTCGACGTCGGCGCGGTCGAAGTCGCGAGCCGTTCCGGCGATCCGCCCCTTCTGGATGCGCGCGCAGCGCCTCGCTACTGGGGCGACGAAGAGCCCATCGATCGCGTCGCGGGACACATTCCCGCTGCGCGTTCGCTCCCCTTCGGCTCCCTCTTGGATAGCGGTCGCTTCGCAGCGCCCGAGCGCGTCCGCACCGCGTTCGAGACCGTGCTCGCCGGCGCCGACTCGGCAGAAGCCGTCTGCTACTGCGGTAGCGGCGTGACGGCCTGCCACCTCTTGCTCGGCGCCGTGCACGCTGGTTTGCCGATGCCGCGGCTCTACGCTGGCTCGTACAGCGAATGGATCACCGATCCGGCGCGACCGGTGCACAATCGCTAGCGACGAGAACCCTTCTTGGCGCCCGGCGCTTCGACCAAGCCGCCCTTGGTGAGCGCGCGCGGATCGAGCAAACGCCGGAGCTCGGCGTCCGAGAGACTCGTCTCTTCGCGCGCTACGTCCAAGATGGGCCGCCCCTGGGCGTAGGCCTTCTTCGCAATGGCAGCACCGCGCTCATAACCGATGATCGGATTGAGCGCCGTCACCAGAATCGGGTTCTTGGCCAGCTGAGAGAGGACGTGCGCCTCGCGCACCGTGAAGCCCGCGATGGCTTGGTCGGCCAGGCTCCGAGCCGCTCGCGCAGCGAGCGATACACTCCCGAGCAGCCGGTCCGCGATCAGCGGCAGCATGACGTTCAGCTGGAAGCTGCCGCTCGCGCAGGCGATGGCGATGGACTGCGCCGAGCCCAGGATGTCGACCGCCGCCATCGCCACGGCCTCGGGAATGACGGGGTTGACCTTGCCCGGCATGATCGAAGAACCCGGCTGCAAGATCGGCAATTCGATGTCGCCGAAGCCGGCGAGCGGGCCCGAATTCATGAGCCGGAGGTCGTTCGAGATCTTCAGCAGCGCGGCCGCGAGGCCCTGCAACGTGGCCGCGAGCTCCCCTGCGGCGTCCGGTGAGGCGAGGCCGGCGAAGCGATTCTTCGCCACCTCGAAGCGCACCTTCGTCCGGGCGCGCAGATGCACGATGACTTTCCCAGCGAAGGCCGGATCGGCGTTGAGACCGGTACCCACGGCCGTGCCACCGATGGGCAGGCGGCGCAGGCGGGCCGCACCTTCACGGAGGCGCGTCTCGACGTCCCGGATCTGCGCGCTCCAGGCGGACAGCTCCTGGCCGAAGGTGAGCGGGACGGCGTCCATCAAGTGGGTGCGACCGGTCTTCACCGTGCGGGACAGCTCGCGCGCTCGGCGATCGATCACGGTGCACAAATGGGTGAGCGCGGGCAACAGCTCCTCCGTCACCGCCAGGCTGGCGGCGATGAGGATGGTGGACGGGATCACGTCGTTCGAGCTCTGGCCGAAGTTGACGTGGTCGTTCGGATGGATCGGCTGCGTCCGGCCTGCCGAGGCCAAGCGAGCGATGACCTCGTTGGCGTTCATGTTGGTCGACGTGCCCGAGCCGGTCTGAAACACGTCGACGGGGAAGTGAGCGTCGTGCTGGCCGGCGGCCACCTCGAGCGCCGCCTTCTCGATTGGACGCGCGAGCGCGCGCGGCAGGTGACCGAGCTCCTCGTTGGACCGCGCTGCGGCTGCCTTCAAGAGACCGAGCGCACGCAAGAAAGCACGAGGCATACGCCGCTCGGACAGGTGGAAGTTCCGACGTGCTCGTTCGGTCTGGGCGCCCCAAAGGGCGTCCGCCGCCACCTCGAGCGTGCCCAAGCTGTCCTTTTCGATCCGCCCCCGGGCCGGCCGCCGTTTCACCACCATACGGTCAACCATAGCCCGCCGGAGGATCCTTTCCCTCCTGCCGCCCGGCCCACATACTCGGCCGCCCGCGCATGCAGCCGATCAGCACCCGCCGCGCCTGGATCCTCCCCCTCCTCGTGGGCCTATGCACCGCCACCTTCGCGCGAGCCGAAGAGCTGCCCCCGACCGAGGAACGCCTCGCTTGGGCCGGAAGCTTGGCCGATGTGGAGGTCGAAGTTCCAGCCCCCGAGCTCGCGGACTGTCCGACGGCCGAGGCCATGGCCACCCAGACGAACGCGTACGCGGGCCGGACATTCGCCCACACGGGCGGCGCCGATCCGGCTACGGCTCGAGTGCGCCTGGTCTTCGCGCGCGGGCCCAAGGGAAGCCAGGTGGACGTGCGCTTGCTCCAGCCGGATGACACGGCGCCCGGCGGTGCCTCCTTGCGCGTGCACGACGGCGTCGACTCCTGTGAAGAGCTCGGCAAGATGGCGGCGCTCACCGTGAGCCTGCTGGCGCGGACGACGCCCGAGGCCGCTCCGCCTGCGGCGGCAGTCGCTGTCGCGGCACCTGCAGCTGCACCGGCAGCGGAGCCAAGCCCCCCGCCCGAGCCCAGCGCTCCACCTCCGCCACCCGTGATCGAACCGACGCCGGAGCCCGCCGCACCTGCCAAAGCCGCCGCGCCCGAACGCACCCCCCACCGCACCGGCTTCGAGCTCGGGGCGAGCCTGCTCGGCGGATACGGTCACGTCCCGGGCTGGAGCGGTGGCGGGGGGCTATTCGGCGCCTACCGGGCTGAGCACTTCGCCGTGCGGCTCGCGGCGAGCTTCCAGGCTGGACCGGGCGAGACGGTGCCGGCCACGGGCGCCCGCTACAGTGGGTTCGGGGGGACGGGGGATGTGAGCGGCTGCTACGCGCCCTGGCCCAGGAGCGAGGCCTGTCTCGTCGGGGGACTGCTCTGGCTCGTTGGCTCCGGCAGCGATTTCGAGCAGGACCGGCAGGGCCTCGGCGCCTCGCCGTTCCTCGGGCTCGGGCTGGCCCAGCGCTTCGCTGCTGGTTCCCACTGGGAGTGGGGCCTGCGCCTCGAAGGCACGGTGCCCCTCGCCCCGATCGAGCTCTTGTTCGAAGATTCGGCGGGCTCGCAAACGAAGCTGTGGCAAATGCCCCCCGTGGGGGTCCGGCTCGGGGTCGAGCTGGCTTTCTACTAGCCGGGGCCACATTTCTTGGGAACGGAGGCCGTCTGACGGCAATTCCCTTGTAGAGATGAGTTCCCTCGTGCACCGCCTGGCGCCCTCCCCCCTCGCAGCGCAAGCCGCGCTGACCGAGGCTGGCCATTTTGGGGACTTCTACCAGGCGCACGTCGACTACGTGTTCCGCACGCTCCGGCGCCTGGGGGTGCGACCGGGGGATGTCCCCGATGTGGCGCAAGAGGTCTTCGTCGTGGCCTGGCGCAAGCGCTCCGAGCTCGATCCGGAGCGCTCGGAGCGGGCCTGGCTGTTCGGCGTCGCGTTCCGTTTGGCGGCAGCCGAGCGCCGCCGTGCCTGGTTCCGGCTCACCCGACCGATCGGCCAGCTGGAAGCGCTCGATCCACGTCTGTCACCGGAGCAAGCCGCCGAAGCTGCCGCGGACCTCCGCCTGCTCGATGCCGCGCTGAGCGAGCTGCCCATCAAGTGGCGTGCCGTCCTGATCCTGCACGATCTCGAGCAGCAGCCCATGAGCGACGTCGCCCCGGCTCTCGGTATCCCGGAGAAGACCGGCTTCTCACGGCTCCACGCCGCTCGCCGCGCCTTTCGACAGGCCGTGCGAAGGCGCCAGCTGGCCGAGCTCAACATCACTCCGACCTTTCCGCCCTCGAAGGGAGGCTTGTCATGACACGACCGAGCGGGGAACCCGATACGCCCACCACTGAGCCCTTGCTCGCCGAAATCGACGACCTCCGGCGGCTGATCTCGCTCGAAGTAGCGCCGCCCGCGGCCAGGGATCAGGTCTTGTCGAGCGCGCGCCGCGAGCTCGCGGCCGGCCCGCCGGCGCGGAGCCCGTGGGCCATGGGCCGCCCGTGGAGCATCGCGCTCTTCGCGCTGGGCACCTCCACGGCCTTGGCCGCCACGCCAGGCGGACGAGAGCTCTTGCGCGACCTGCAGGCCGTTGTGGCGGGCAGCGCGGGGGGAGCAGCGGAGACGAAAGCAGCGCCGGTGGCGCGACGAGAGGCGCGCCCGGCCGGCGATCGGGAGGGGACCAAGCCAGAGGGGGGGACGCTCCTTTCGCCACCGCCCGATCTGGCCGTGCAGGAGGAGCAGGAGCAGCCGACGCCTGAGACAGCGCCCAGCCCGGCCGCGAGCGAGCGCCGGGTGCAGAAGCGGCAGTACGTCCCGCCGGCCCCCAGCGCAGCCGAGACGAAGGAGCTCGATGCCGAGGAGCGCAAGTTGGTCGAACAGGCACGCTTCGCGCTCGGGCAAGGACGCTACCGGGACGCTGGGCTGCTGTCCGAAGAGCACCGAAGGCGCTTCCCACGGGGGAAGCTCGGACCAGAACGAGACGCGATCGAACGGCAAGTACGCGCAGCATCAGGCAGCTCGGGCGACTAGCCAGCGAGAGTCACAGGCAGAGGGAGGATGTTTCAATGAGACGCATCACAATTGGACTATGTCTTGCAAGCGGCAGCCTCTTCGCCTGCTCGCCCAGCGGACCGGTCGGGACCCGCATCCCGAGCAGCGAGGCAGTCGGGTCACGCACAGAAGGCGTCGGAGGCGGTGGCGGCATGGGCGGCGCGGGCGGCGCGCCTGCTACGCCACGGACGCGTGAGGGGCAGGAAGTCGTGGACTATGCCGAGCGTCCACAGCCCGAGCGCTGGTGCTGGTTCATGAACGGACAGGGTGAGGCAAGCGTCCTCTACGAGATCGACATGGACACCGGCATCTGGGGCAAGAAGCGCGAGCTCGCAGCGCGACCGATCAACGCCTCTGGCAACTGCTTTACCCTCTTCGACAACCAGGTCATTTGGGTCGATCAGGAGGCCGTCGCAGCAGTGGACCTGAGCAGCGGGGAGTTCACCTACCGCCTGGGGGAGTCTTCCATCGACGGCATCACGGCCAACGCGACGGAGATCATCACCGACTGCGCCGACCACATCACCACCTGCAGCTACCCGAGTGTGGCAGCGCTGCTGGACTCCGCACCGACCGGTGAGGTTCCAGACGGCGAGCGCCACGCATCGCTCTATGCACGCACCCAGGATTGGCTCTACGGGGCCTGGCATGCCGGCGAGACGGTGACCGTCTACGACCGGGAAACCGGGCTGCGTCGACACACGATCTTGCTCGAAGACTACGACGACTGGTTCTCCGGTCTCGCCGTCGTGGGCAACCGCGTCATCGTCCACAACGGCTATGGCCAGGAAGAAACGGGAACGCGGATTGCCACGTTCGACCTCGAGACTGGGGACAACCTCGACAATCTCTATCTCGGGCAATTGGTCGAGCGCGCGGACCCGATCTGGGTCACCGGACTCGTGTGTGGGGGGGCATTCCAATGAACAGCGCAGCAAGCAAGAATCGAACGGGTTGGGGCTGCATCCTGGCCTCGTGCACCCTCTTGGCGTGCAACACCGGCATCGTCGTCGGCGCGGAGCAAGGCAGCGGCGGCTCGAGTGCGGACGGTCCAGTGGGCGAGACCGGAGGCGCCGGCGACCTGTCGACCGAGGGGGCGTCCGACTACAGCCTGCGCCCGAAGCCAGCGAACTGGTGCTGGTTCATGCAGGACATGTCCGATTCGGTTCTCTACGAGGTCGACATGGACACCGGAGACTGGGGCGCGCGACGTTACCTGGCTCCTCACCCGCCCGGTGAAGTCGTCAACATCGCCGTGCTCGACAACGTGCTCGTCTGGCCCACGGCGTGGGCGATGGCGTCCTACGACCTCGACACCAACGTATTTCGGGACGCACAGTTTGGCCCGCATCTCTTCGTCTCGAACGACCACGAGATCATGTCCATCTGTCCTGCGGATAGCAGCACCTATGGGTTCTGCCTGTACGACAGCGTGGATGCGATTTGGGACGAGACCCCGTCAGGCCTGATCCCCGGCGACGAATTTGCTGCTTCGGTGTTCGCCCTCGGCGACGACGTCGTCTATGCCGCATGGCACGCGGGCACCACCGTCGATGTCCACGACAAAGAGACTGGGGCGCTCCTCCGGACCATACCCCTGTGGGGTGTCAGTATGAGCTGGGTGAAGGGCCTCGCCGTGGTGGGTAACCGGCTCCTGCGCATGGATGGCGCACAGGACAATGGCGATGCCGGTGCGCGGATTTCCATCCATGACACGGAGTCAGGCGCGAACACCGGCAATGTGTTTCTCGGCTACGACTCGCGCTGGCCGGGCGGCGACATACACCCGGCAGGCCTGATCTGCGGCGGAAAGTTCGACTGAGGCTCGGCCGCCGCAGCCGTCAGTCCGCGCCGACGAGGCCGCCACTGCCGATGGGCGTCCCATCCGGCTCCAGGCCAGAACCGCCCGCGCCCGTCGGCACTGGCGTCCCATCCGGCTCGAGGCCAGAGCCGCCCGCGCCCGTCGGCACCGGCGTCCCATCCGGCTCCAGGCCAGAACCGCCCG
>Ga0247744_1000040_pt1 | contig 30999 bp, 33 predicted proteins | sample UWRJS154409C5_FD_180946 | JGI IMG/M metagenome (GOLD analysis project Ga0247744, IMG submission 180946) | Soil microbial communities from Arlington Agricultural Research Station in Wisconsin, United States - UWRJ-S154-409C-5 | ecosystem: Environmental > Terrestrial > Soil > Agricultural land... | reverse complement strand
CGAAGCAACCTGCCTCACCTGGATGCAGGCCAACACGTCCGGCGATCCGTATGCGGCCGCCGTCACCTACTGCGATGGGCTCAGTCTCGGCGGCTACGACGACTGGCGCTTGCCGACGGCGGGCGAGGTCGTGAGCATCTTCAAATGCATGGGCACCTTCCCACCAGTCGAAGACGTCTTCACCGTCATGGGCGACGGCATCTGGACCACGACGGAAACCGGGACCATCGCCGGTGACTTACCCAAGGTCTGCGGCGCCGGCCAAAGCAGCGGACAATTCTACGACTTCGGTCAGGTCGGGGCACAGAACACACGCTGCGTGCGCGGACCCATCACCTTGCCCGACCGCACCGATTGCAAAACGAACACCTCGATCTGCCCATGACGACCATGCGCTCTCTTCATCTTGCTTCAGTGTCCCTCGCTCTGGCTGCGCTCGCGCTCTCGGCAGGCGCAGCTTGTTCGCCTTCGGCACCCCCAGCAGCGACCGGCGGCACCCCAGGTAGCGGCGGCGCGGTCGGGAGTGGAGGCACCCCGAGCACCGGCGGCACCCCGAGCACCGGCGGAGTCGTCGGCGTTGGTGGCACGCCGAATACGGGCGGAGTCCCGGCGACCGGCGGAGTCGTCGGCGTTGGGGGAGACGTTGGCAGCGGAGGCATCGACGCCTCAGGAGGGACTGGAACCGGCGGACAAGCGGGCGGCGACTGTTCGTCATTCCCCGTTTGTGATGATTTCGAGAGCGTGACGGTCGGCATGCCGCCGGACGCTGGCACCTGGACGACGGAGCTGAACTACGCCAATAACGGCAGTCCCACGCTGGTTGCGGTCAGCAGCGACGACGCGAGCTCGCCCACCCGTTCGGTGAAGATCGCTGGCAACGACACCGCGCCCTGGAACTTTCAGTACGCCACGCCGGGCGAGACATTCTACGCACGGGCGATGATCAAGACGGGGGATCCCGGCAGCTCGGGCACGGTCGTGATCGGCGTCGGGCTGGGCGACAGCCACGGCGACGAGATTCGCCTGCGTTTCTTCGACGGCAAGGTCATGCTCAACTCGGCGTCTGGCGGTGACGGCTTGGCGCCTGGTCCGAACTGCACCGAGTGTCTGGACGTGCCGGTCGATACCTGGTTCTGCGCCGAGATGTTCTACGACAGCACCCAGGACACGGCGCGCCTCTGGATCGATGGCACGCTTGCCGCGGAGGTCGTGAACAACACCGGCTGGCACAGCGGTGGCAGCTTCCCGGCCACGGCGGACCGGATCTGGTTCGGGACCCTGGCGCCCAACGGCGCGGCGCCCACCGTGTTCTTCGACGACGTGGCCGTCGGGCCGAGCCAAATCGGTTGCCCCTGAAGGCTCGACGGACCCACGTGCATCCCGCGTCGACCCCGGCTAATCCTGTCGGCGATGAGACGGACCGCCCTGCTGTTCACTTGCCTCACCTGGGTCGCCTGCACGACGCCACCGCCGCGCAGCGAACCCGAGCCGCCGCCCGCTCCGACCAGCACGCCGGCACCGGCACCAGAGCCCGCGGCGTCGCCAGCCGTGCAGTCGGCCCCAGTCCCCGCGCCCGACCCGATCGAGCAGGCCGTAACGGCCACGGATCGCAGCGAAGCCGACCGTGCGCTCGACGCCGGGCGCAAGCCCGCCGAGCTGCTGCGCTTCTTCGGCATCGCCCCGGGCATGAAGGTGGCCGATCTGATGGCAGGCGGCGGCTACACGACCGAGCTCTTGGCGCGCGTGGTGGGTAGCGGTGGCCGGGTCTACGGCCAGAACCCCAAGCTCATCCTGGACCGCTTCGCCCAGGGACCGTGGACCGAGCGCTTGCAGAAGCCGGTGATGCAGAACGTGGTCCGAGTCGATGCCGAGATGGACGCTCCGTTGCCCGCGGCCGCGACCGGCCTCGACGCCGTGCTTCTGGTGCTCGCCTACCACGACACCGTTTGGTTCAAGACCGACCGAGCGCGCATGAACCGGGCCATCTACGCTGCGCTGGCGCCGGGAGGCGTCTACGGCATCGTCGATCACAGTGCGCGCGCCGGCGACGGCGTCAAACAAGCGGAGAAGCTGCACCGCATCGAGGAAAGCGTGGTCGTCCGCGAGGTCGAAGCCGCGGGCTTCGTACTGGAAGGGAAGGAAGCCTTCCTGTCCCACCCGGAGGACGCACGCGACTGGAATGCCTCACCGAGCAAGGCGGGAGAGAAGCGGGGCACCAGCGATCGCTTCGTGCTGCGCTTTCGCAAGCCCAAGCAGGCCGCGGCAGGCGAAGCCAGCAATGCACCGTCGGCTGAACAAGCCGGCTATGTGCAGTGTCCCGAGCGCCGCTCGCAGATGTGCACCAAGATCTACAAGCCCGTGTGCGCCGACGTGGACACGGGCATTCGCTGCATCCGTGCGCCCTGCCCCTCGATCGAGAAGAAGACCTACGCGAGCGACTGCACCGCCTGCGCTGACAGCAAGGTCATCGGGCACCGCCCGGGCGCTTGCCCCGAGGCCCCCAAGAGCGTCACGCCGCCGCCCCGAGCTGGCGCCGTGACCGAGTGAGGACCAGACTCCGGCCATGACCACCGCAGTCGTCACGGGAGCGAATCGAGGCATCGGGCTCTCCCTGGTGAAGGCGCTGCGAGCCCGCGGCCTGCACGTGATCGCGGCCTGTCGCACCAAGAGCCCCGAGCTCGTCCTGAGTGGAGCCGCAGTCGTCGACGAGGTCGACGTATCGAGCGACGCCGGGGTGGCCCAGCTGGCCAAGGCAGTGGACGGTCGCCCGGTCGACTTGCTCATCAACAACGCTGGCATCCTGGTCTGGGGCGACGATCTCGCCGGTCCGAAGTGGGACGAGATCACGCGGCAGTTCGAGGTGAACGCCGTGGGCGCCTTGCGCGTCACGCACGCTCTGCTCGGTTCGTTGATTCGGGGTTCGAAGATCGCCTTCATCACGAGCCGCATGGGGTCCATCGGCGACAACGGATCGGGCGGCCACTACGGTTATCGGATGAGCAAGGCGGCCATGAACATCGCCGCGGTGTCGGTGGCGCGTGATCTCGCGCCTCGGGGTGTGGCCGTGGCGGTCCTGCATCCGGGCATGGTTTCCACCGACATGATCGGTGGCCGAGGCCAGATCAGCCCGGATGTGGCGGCGCAGGGACTCTTGCAGCGGATCGACGCGCTCACCCTGGAGACGAGCGGCTTTTTCTGGCACCAGAACGGCGACGTGTTGCCGTGGTGACCGTGCCTGCCCGCTAGGCAGCACGCTGCTTGGCAGGAGCCTGCAAACGCCGAGCTGCCGTGGACAGCTCGCCAGTTGCCGGCACGAGCGGGCGGAAGCGCCCTTGACCGAGGTGCGGCATGTTCGTGTAGACGACCTCGTAACCGCCGGCCTTGACCACGTACGTCTCGTGCCACACGCCGACGACGCCGTTGCCCAGGATCCTCTGCGCGTAGCGCACCCACGCCGGCTTGTGCTGTTTCTCGCGGTCGTGGGCGTAGCGGTGCAGGTCTTCGACGCTGCGCCAGTACTGAACCATGCCGGCGAGACCGAGGTTCTCCATGCCGAGGAAGCCCGAGCTCGGATCCTTGTAGAGCTCGCGCAGCATCCGAGGCATGGCCAGGATCACGGGCAGGCCGAGCGGCAAGAGCCACCATTTGTTGATGCGGGCTCCGATCAAGAAGACGACGATGTCTTGGCTGTTGTCGATGGTGTGACGGCCGGGAACGTAGGTCATGGGCTCCTCCTCTGATGTGTGAACGGTGTTAACTGATGAGAAAAAAAAAGGTCAGCTGGGGACGACGAGCCCGCCGAGCAAAAGCTCGAGGTGCAGTCCGAAAAGACCGTCGAGCTCGGCTCCTTGCACGCCGAGATGGCCGCTCAGGGCCAAGCTGGCGATGCCGTGAACGCACGACCAGATGTACACGGCGGTCGGCTCGAGCGGCCCCGGGCGCACGACGCCCGCTGCCTGACACTCGGCGACGCGATCCACCAAGATCCGAAAGGAGGCGCCCGTTTCGGCCTGGGCGCGTTCATCCAGATGCTCGAGCCCGAGCTCACGGCAATTGACGACGAACAAGAGCTCGTAGTCCTTCGGGTGTTCGAGAGCGAAATCGAAATAACGCTGTCCGAGCTTCTTCAAGCGCCCAAGCGGCGTCTCTTCGCTCAGGGCTCCCAAGAGGTAGTGCGAAAACAGCCGAGCACCCTCCGCCACGGCGGCTGAGAGCAACTGATCCTTGTCGGCGAAGTGGCGGTAGATCGCGGGGGCGGACAGGTCGCAGGCACTGGCCACCTTGCGCATCGAGAAACCAGACAGACCCTCGCTCACCAGGATGTCGCGCGCCTTCTCCAGCAGCTGCTGGCGCGTGTCTCGGCTGGGCTCGTACGGGGCCATGGCGAAAGTGTTAACACCGTTAACCTCACACCGTCAATCCCTCTTGGTCGAGTCCCTGCCATTTCGGTGGTCGCCCGCTGTGAATGCGCTGCCGCAGAAATCCGAGCCCGAAGATTGGCTCAGAAATCCATCGCCAGGCCCGCGGGTCGGCGGATTTCACGAGCTGGCAAGGCTATGCTCTTGGACGGTCCATCATGATGAAGAATTCTTCGCTTGCTCCCCCAGACCCGACCACGCGCCCGGCGCTTCGATCCCTGCAGCGCCGCCGGCTCGGCCGTGTCTCGGCGCTACCCCTGTGCGGCCTCTTGGCCGTCGGGATCGTCCAGTGCGGCGGCGAGGACGGCACCGGTGGGGGCAGCGGCGGCAACAACAACCACCTGCCGGTCGATGGCGGCACCGACTCGGGGACCGATGGCCTCGCGGGGGGCCCCAGCTTCAATCAGGACGGCGGCCGAACCGAGCTCACCTCGGAGCAGGTCGACCAGATCCTCGGGGCCGAGTGCACCGGCTGGGAAGGCGAGGGCGAGAAGGTGCCAGCCACTCTCGAGCTCGTCGTGGATACCAGCGGCTCGATGTCCATGCCGCCACCGGACACCGATGGCATCAGCAAATGGGAAATCACCCGGGACGCCCTGGAGACGGCGGTAGCCGCCTTGCCAGGAGCGGTTTCTCTCGGCGTCCTCTACTACCCCAACAAGAACGTCACCTCGAGCTCCAAGTCGGCACCCGGGCCGATCACCGATTGCGTCACCGTCGATGCCGCAGTTCCGCTCGCGCCACTCGGAGGCGATGGATCGGAGCAGCGCCAGGCCTTCGAGGCTTCGCTCGATGCCGTCTCGGTCGAGAGCTACACGCCGACGCACGACGCCTACCAGTACGCCTTGGATCAGCATCTGGTCCCGTACCCAGCTGCCGCCAAGTTCCTGCTTCTCATCACCGACGGCGCCCCGACCATCGATTTTGGCTGTACGTGGCCGTCCGAACCTGCCGTCACCGGCGAGCTATACGATGGCGCGGGCAGCGAAGACGGCGCCACCGACCCGATCATCGCGGCCGTGCAGGCTGCGCGCGACAACTACGGGATCCGCACCTTCCTCATCGGTGCGCCCGGCAGCGAGAAGTCGGTGGAGTCGGGGACCGACAAACGCCCTTGGCTCAGCCAAGCAGCGATCGCCGGCGGCACCGACACACCCGGTTGCACGGTGGAAGGCCCGGATTACTGCCACTTCGACATGACCGAAGCCACGGACTTCGCAGCCGAGCTCACCGCCGGCCTGGCCGAGATCAGCAGCCAAGTGGTCGACGATTGTACGTTCGCCGTGCCCGACGCGCCGGATGGGCGAACCATCGAGCCCGAGACCACTCAGGTCATCATCGAGTGGGGCAACGGCAAGAAGAGCCTCATCATCCCCGATGGCATTGGCGACTGCAGCGATGGTTGGAAGTACAACTCGGCCGACGACACGATCGCCCTATGTGATGCCACTTGCGACGAAGTGAAAGTCGACCCAGACGTCGTGGTCCACGTGAGCTTCGGTTGCTCCAAGTCCGACATCGACGACATCGTCAAATGACGTCGGCCGCGCCCGGTCGCCGGCGCGCTTAGCCGCGCGCCAGCAACCGTTCGAGGCGAGCCGACAGATCCCTGGGCGTGAAGGGCTTCGGCAAAAGCTCGATATCCTTCTGCGAGAGCCCGCGTGCATCGAGGGCCTCGGCGGAATAGCCCGAGATGAAAAGCACCGGGACCGGCCCAAGCAGAGGGCGCAGTCTCTCGACCAGCTCGAGGCCGTTCATCTTGGGCATCACGATGTCCGAGACGATGGCCGCGAGCTTTCCCCGTAGCTCGGGAGCGCGTGCCAAGGCCTCGTCCGGTGAGCCGGCCGAGATGACGTCGAAGCCCGCCCTTTCCAGCGCGCGCGACACGATCTTGCGCACGGCCAACTCGTCCTCGACCAAGAGCACGTTGCCGCGAGCGGAGGCCGGTAGCAGGGCCTGGTTGTCCACCTCGTCGGCCACGTCCTGAGCGACGGAAAAGGTCATGGTCACCGCCGTTCCCCCGCCGGGAGCGCTCGCGATGCGCACGGTGCCGCCGGCAGCGGTGACGATGCCGTGCACGGCCGAAAGGCCGAGCCCCGCGCCCTTGCCCACCGTCTTGGTGGTGAAAAATGGGTCGAATGCCTTCTCCAGGACGTCCTCGGACATGCCGACGCCATCGTCCGCCATCACGATCTGGAGGCGCGTCGGATCGCCGGCAACGTGCGCCGTGGCGATCGTCACATGACCCGTTGCACGGCCGGCCGCTCCGCCGAGCGCTTCGCGCGCGTTGGCGGCCAGATTCATGATGGCCTGTTCGAGCTGGCCCGGCGGGGCCCAAATGCACGCCCCCGGCAGACCCAGGTCGAGCACGAGCTGGACGTCCTCCCCGAGCACCAGACGCAACAACTTCTGCGAGTCGAAGATGGCCCTGTCCACGTGGACGGGGGCTGGCTCACCCGCCTGTTCGCGGGCGAAATTGAGAAGCTGAGCGGTGAGCGTGCGCGCACGCTGCGCCGCATCCGCCAGGACCTCGAGATCCTCCTGAGCGCCTCGATCGTGAGCCGCGAGTGGCGCCAGGAACTCGGCGGAGTTGACGATGATCGTGAGCAGATTGTTGAAGTCGTGCGCGATGCCGCCGGCGAGGCGACCGAGACTCTCCAGGCGCCGCGACTGCCCAGCCAAGAGCTCCTCTTTGCGCGCCTCGGTCACGTCGGTCAAAACGAGTAGGATGCGGCCGGAGGGTCCAGCGCCGGCCGGATCGAACGTGGAGACGTCGAGCTCGAAGGAGAGCGGTCGTCCAGAAGGATCGTCGAACACCGCTTCACTGCGAGCGCGACCTTGCTCGAGGGCGCGGCTGACCACGGCCTCGGGCAGCAAGAGGTCCAGGTTCGCGGACGACAAGCCAAAGGTCCGCTCGTAGGGGCGGTTACAATGAACGATCTCGCGCTTGGTCCAATCGACCACGGCCAGCGGCTGCGGCAAGGCATCTTCGATCGCGTCGCGTTCCGCTCGGGCGCGCGAGAGCGCCAGTTTGGCGTGATTCGCCGCACGCAGATCCACCAGCGTCGCCCGGACGCCGTAACCCTGCTCGAGCTCGACACGAGCGAGCCAGATTCGGCAGGGAACGAGCTCACCTCGGCTCGACGCGTGCACCCAGTCGAAGACCGGAGTCTCCCCGCCGAGCGCCGCCTGGATGTTGGCAAACGCGGTCTCCGCCGAAGGTCGACCGTCGGGCTGAACGATGGGGCTGAGCGCTGCCGGATCCGAGCGCAAGAGCTCCTCTTCCGTCATCTCGAACAAGCGCAGCGCATTGGCGTTGACCTCGACGAAGCACCCGCGCATCGGATCGACCACCATGTACGCATCCGGCGAATGGTCGACGAGCCGGCGGTACCGAGCCTCGGAGCGCAGGAGGGCCGTGCTCGCTGCCTTGCGTTCGGAAATATCGACAGCGATGCCACCCACCGCCAGCTCGGCGCCCGAGCCAACGGGGAACTTCGTGCACAGAAACGTGCGCGCTTCTCCGCGGACCAGGACCTGCTCCTCGACCTCGATCGGTTCGCCGCTGTCGAGCACGCGGCGATCGTTGTCCATGAACGGGCGCGCCATGACGTCGGGCAGGATCTCGTCGTCACGCCGGCCAAGCACTTGCTCCGCGGCGACGCCCATCAGGCTGGACCAGGCCTCGTTGACGTACAGGTAGCGGCCCGCCCTGTCCTTGAGAAAAGCCACCACGGGCGTGCGCTCGACGAACTCGCGGATATGTCCGTCGGCCGACATGCCGGAAAAGCTTATCATCTGATACTCAAGCGGGCATGTCGGCCATCAGTCGCGCGAGGTAGGCGGGAGCCTCGGGGCTACCCTCGGCTGGAGCCCAGGGCGCAAACTCCTTGTCGGTGGCCACGTCGTAGGGGCCAGGCTTCACCTCGAAGCAGACCGCGACTTCGCTCAGCGGAGCCAGCGTGTGCCACACGCCGGGAGCCAAATCGATGCCGAGGAGCTCGCGCCCGAGCACGTGGCGAGCAGTCACGGTGCCGAGATCGTCGAACAGGAAAACGGCCACTTGACCATGGAGCACGATGAAACTTTCCGCTTTGGGCGGCGCCCTATGGCGGTGGGGCGCTGCATAGGTCCCCCTGATCCAGGCGTTCAGGAAGCGGTGCGGATTGTCGAGCGGCCCCTGGTGGAAGTTGTGGTTGGTGCGCTGCCGCGCCGAGGCCCGCGCGCGCTCGATGGTGGCAGTCAAAAGGGCCTGATCGATGAGCTGGACCGAACTCATGCGCCCATCGTGCCCGACCTTCACGAGTCTGAGAACCCAGGTCGGTGTAAGCTCCGGCGCATGAGGTGGGTGCTACTGCTCGTGCTGTCGACCGTGGCCTGCCAACGGGCCGAGCGAGACTGTCCGCCACCGGGAGTCGTGACGGCGCCGCCACCGGCTCCAACACCTGCAGCCAATGCCCCGCCCCCACCCAGCCAACCTGCGCCTGCGCCCTCGGCTGGCGCCGCCCAGGCGCCGCCCAGCGCGGCCCGCTCGCCCTTGCGCGGCGGAAACCAAGTCGACGCTCCGACTAGTTTGGAGGAAGTGAACCGCTGGGCCACGGCCGCCGGCGTCCGCGACAGCCTGGTCGACTGGGTAGCAGCCGGTCTCCCCACCGAAGGCAAGGCGACGGAGATCGACATCGACTACGTCGGTGCGGAGTCGCCGGTCACGGCAGTCGCCACCGTAACGCTCGACGGCTACCTGGACGACTCCGTGCGTGGCGAGCGCTTCGTGCTCAAGTTCTCGCGCAAGGCCTGCGAGAGCTGCCCGTCGGGCATGAGCGGGTGGTGGCTGTGGGAGATGGACGTGAGCCGCCGCTGCTACAAAGGCCGCGGGCACGAGACCTTCGCCAAAGGAAAGTGCCTCTAGTTAGCCCAAGAGGCGTCGGTACACGTCGACGAACGCTCGAGCGGCGGCGGGAAGCGCGGACTCCCAGGTCTGGCCGGAGTGTTCGTCGGCCCCATCGCTGACGTATTTGGCGCAGACAAACGGGACATTTTCGAGCAAGCACACCTTGGCCAAGGCGTAGGCTTCCATGTCGAGGACCTCGAACTCCTCGTGGTGCTCACCCGTCTCGAAGCTGTCCCCCGAGGCGCACAGGCCAGCGGGCAAGTGCAGGAGACGCGGCTCGAACTCGAGCACCCGCGGCAGATCTTCGAACGGCGTCTGACCGTGCTCGAAGCCGAGGCCAGTCACGTCCATGTCCCGTTGTACGAAACGATGGCAGGCGACGACCGTGCCCGTGGCGTAGCGGCGACTGCCAGCGGTCCCGAAGTTGACCACCAAAGGCCGCTCACCGCGGGCCGCGTGTTCTGCCAGGCGCCGGGTCAACCGATAGCTCGCGTTGACTTTACCGATGCCGGTGAACAACACCTCCGCGCCTTCGGCCTGCAGTTTGCCCTGCGCTTCGGCCTCGAGGGCCATCACCACGAGGATCATGGCTGGTACACGAGGAGACACTTGGGCACGATCTTGCGCCAGGAGAAGCCGGGAGCGATGCCGATGTCGACGAGCACGAGCAGATCCTTCACCTCGTAGCCTGCCCGGGCGCAGAGCTCGGCAGCCCCGCTGAGAGTGCCACCGGTGGCCAGCACGTCGTCGACGAGCAAGACGCGTCCTTGGCCGAGCTGCATCTCCAGCGTGCCGGTACCGTACTCGAGCGCATAGGGATGATCGACCACGGGCGGCGGCAACTTGCCCTGCTTACGCACGGGCACGAAGCCCTTGCCGTGCTTGACTGCCAGCGCCGAGGCGAGAATGAACCCACGCGACTCGATCCCCGCGACGTAGTCGATGTCGGCCCAAGCGCCGGCTGGCAAGAGTGCGTCGAGCGCTGCCAAGGTGCTGGCCAGGTGATCCCGGACCAGCGGCATCACATCGCGGAACAGGATGCCCGGAGTGGGGAAATCCGGAACGTCGACGATGAGCGATTTCAGCTGGCTCGGTTGCATGCTCGGCCCTAGCGCGTTCATAGCCAAAGGGGCCGAGTTTCGATAGGCGGGCGGCCCTGCTAAGAGGACCAGCGATGTCGGACCTGGCTCCTGTCGGGATGCGCCTGGGGCTGGGGCTCCTCGTGCTGCTTGGGCTCTCGGCTTGCGAGCGCAACACCGCGGCCGAGCGCAAGCAACCAGCTGCAGGGCCGAGCGCGCAGCCATCCGCCCCCCCGAGGCCAGCAGACCCGACGCCGGACGTCGTGTTCGAAACGATTGACCCGGCCACGCTGGCGACCCGTGGCGCGCCCAGCGGCATGGAGAGCCGCTTCACCGCGCGCCCGGCCGTCGTCGCCTCGCCGTGTGGCTTTCACCTGGTCGTCAGCGAGAGCGACCGGGCCTGGACGACGTTGCTCGTCGGTCACGAGCTCGCTTGGACCAAAGAAGACACCGCTCTCTTGCTCAAGCTCGACGGGCTGACGCTCGACGTGGGCATCGTCGACGGCAAGACCATGGGCTCACTCGTGCCCTTACCGCCCGACGGCCTTCTGCAGCTCACGGGCCAGTGGGAAACGACGTGGCTCGGCCGCGATGCGGGCACCCCGCGCCTTCCCGTCAAGGAGAACGCCCGCGGCCGGGCTCATCTCGAACCCCACCCCGAATGGCGCGTGTGGTCGACCACCCTGGGCGACCACGCCACCTCGGCTGGCGTCCGCGCGACGCACGCCGTCGTGGCCACGGTAGCACTCGACCAGCGCGTGCTGGTCGTGCGTGCCTTGCTCGACGGGGAGGCGCTGGCTTTGCGCGCGTTGCGTCGTCTGGTCTTCGCCGTCGACTCGATCGAGACCAGAGCGGGCAACCTGGGACGCCGTGATTTCACCGAGACGCTGAAGAAGGCCGTCGTCGAAGATCCAACTTGCGCCGCTATCCACGCCACGCACGACGCGCAGCTGGAGTGACATGAACGAACAGGATATCGACCCAGCCGAGATCATCCGAGCTCTCGGGCTCGCAGCCCATCCCGAGGGCGGACACTACGTCGAGACCTACCGCACCGCACACGAGGCCGGAGCCCGCGCGCATGGAACCGCCATCTACTTCCTGCTCCGGCAGGGAGAACGCTCGCACTGGCATCGGGTCGACGCCGACGAGATCTGGCATCACTACGCGGGCGCCGCGCTCGAGCTGTCCACGGCCGGGCCCGACGATGGCCCGAGCACCACGGTCCTGGGTAAGAACTTGAAAGCGGGACAGCGGCCCCAGCACGTCGTGCCGGCCGGGCACTGGCAGGCGGCGCGGAGTCTGGGCAGCTGGACGCTCGTCGGCTGCACCGTCGCCCCGGCGTTCGAGTTCGCCGGCTTCGAGCTCGCGCCCCCGGACTTCGAGCCGACTTCGGTTTCGGGTCGACGCTGAAGCGACATGCCTCCGAAACCGCCCGGTTCGGCTGGATAGCGACAGTCTTACCGGAAAGCAGGTAAGCCTTGGCCTGGCGTCAGCGCGTCGTCATCGTGGGGGGTGGATTCGCCGGTATTGCCGCAGCCCGCGCGCTCGCGCGTGAGCCGGTGGACGTCTTGCTCCTCGACAAGAACAACCACCACTTGTTCCAGCCCCTGCTCTACCAGGTGGCCACCTGCGCGCTGTCGCCAGCCGAGATCGCGGTGCCCATCCGTCACATTCTAGCGTCCCAGAAGAACGCCGAGGTGATCTTCACCGAGGTGACCGGCATCAACCTGGCGGCGCGCCGCGTCGAAACCAAGTCCGGCCCCATCGACTACCACTTTTTGGTGCTCGCCGCGGGCGCCCGCAACAACTACTTCGGCAAAGACGACTGGCAGCAACACGCCACCGGCCTCAAGACTCTGGACGAAGCGCTCGAGATCCGGCGCAAGGTCCTGCTCGCGCTCGAGCTGGCTGAGCAAGAGACGGATTCGGCCCGGCGCCGCGAGCTGCTCACCTTTTGCGTCATCGGCGGTGGCCCGACGGGCGTCGAGCTGGCGGGGGCACTCAGTGAGCTGTCACGCACCTTGGTCGGTCGCGACTATCGCCACATCGACGCCAAGGAAATCTCGGTCGAGCTGGTGGAGGGCGGGCCCAACGTGCTCAAGACCTTCTCTCCACCGATGCAAGCGAGCGCTCGCCGGCAGCTTGAGAAAGTCGGTGTGCGCGTGCGTTCGGGGGCGCGGGTGACGAAAGTGGACGCGCAGACGCTCGAAATTTCCGATGCGTCCGGGACGACATCCATACCCGTGGCCACCGTGATGTGGGGCGCCGGCGTGCGCGCCTCCGAGCTGACGGCCATGCTCGGCACACCACTGGATCCAGGCGGGCGCGTCATCGTGGACGCCACCCTGAACTTGCCCGGCTACGACGAGGTCTTCTGCGTGGGCGACATGGCGGCTTGCAAGGACGAGCTCGGCCAGAGCGTGCCGGGCGTCGCGCCCGCCGCCATGCAGCAGGGCAGGTTCGTCGCCAGTCAGATCGATCGGCGTCTACAGGGCAAAGAGGTCACGCGCTTCCGCTACGTCGACAAGGGAAATCTGGCCACCATTGGTCGGAGCGCGGCGGTGGCGGAGTTCGGCAGGATGCGCGTGTCCGGATTCGCGGCCTGGGTGCTGTGGCTCACCGTGCACATCTGCTTCTTGGTTGGCTTCCGCAACCGCTTCGTCGTTCTTTTGCATTGGGTCTGGCAGTACCTGACCAGCCGTGGCGGAGCGCGCATCATCACCGGCTCGAACGCCAACTTGCGCTGGCCCGCCCAACCTCGGCGCCTGGCGCGCTCGTCGATACCGTCTCGGGCCATACCGGGACCGCAGCGGGAGGATGCACCCGCTCGTGCGGGATGATAGGGCGCCGGATGATGGGCCGGGCGCCTGAAGCGCAGGCTGATTGCCGCGCGCGAGTTAGGCTATAGTGAGCGGACGCTAGCGCGCGACATGCATCCAGAGAAAATCAGCGTAGAGAAGCTGGCCATCATCGGCGACCTGCACGGCCACTTCACGGACGACGACGTCCACTATTTCAATCGCTCACCCTACGACCTCTTGCTGTTCGTCGGCGACATGGGCAGCGGCACGCGCAAGGACGGAGTGTCGATCATTCGCCGCGTGGCCCGGCTGAGAAAACCCACGCTCATCATGCCGGGCAACAATGACGCGGCACACCTGCCCGATCTCGCCGCGGAGCTCACCTATCAGGCAGGACGGCGCGAGATCTTGCAGGCGCTGGGCAAGGCCCGCTCCTCCTGGGTGATCCCAACCGGCTACAGCTCCCACGTGCTCCTCACTCCGCTCGGAGAGGTGACCTTGATCTGCGGCCGACCACTGTCCCAGGGCGGCTCGGGGATCTCCTTTGCCGAAACGCTCGAGCGCGTGCACGGGGTTGGCACTCCTGCGGTGAGCGTGGCGAAGTACCGGCACCTGGTGGCCGACGCGCGCACCCGGCGCTTGATGTTTCTGGCTCACAACGGACCGACGGGGCTCGGCGAGACGGAGGACTCCCTCTGGGGGCGCGACTTCCCCGCACCGGCTGCGAGCGCCGCGGACTACCCCAAGGACTTCGGTGACGACGATCTGCGCGACGCGCTCGACTACGCTACGTCACTCGACAAAGAAGTGCTGGCGGTGTTCGCGGGACACATGCACCGCCGCCGTGGCACTTCGCGTCCGCTCTCGCGCTTGCAGGACGGCACGACCTTCGTCAATGCCGCCGTCGTTCCCCGCATTCGCTCGGGAGGAACGGGCCCCGAGCACCACCATGTCGCCGTCCAGTTCGGCCCCGACGGCCTCCTCGTGAGCGAGCATTGGATCAACCTCGCTAGCGAGTAGCGCTAGCCAGTCGACTCTAGCCAATCGGAGGCGGGGGCTCCGAATTGCGGCTGCCCTTGAGTAAGGCGTCCATGCGGCGGGGCGTGATACCGAGCGCCTCGGCAATGAAGGCCAGCAAGCTGAGCTCGGACTCCGTCGTCACCTCGTCGGACAGGGCGACCGCGCTGGCCAAGGTGAAAGCGAGCTCAGCGTCATCCCGATCCGCCGAGAGATCGCTACACACACGGTGCAGCCGCAGCTCCCAGCCATCGCGCTGAGCTCGCTCCGTCACGGCGCGTTCGACGCGCTCCAGCGTGCTGCGCGGCAAGCGACCGTCGGTCAGCGCAACGAACGCGCCGAGCGTGGTCGAGCGTTCTTCGGGTTGTACTCGTCCGTCGGCACCGGCCACCAGAAAGAGGAGCTCCGCAAAGGGATAAAACCGCTCCAGGATCGCTGCCTCTTCCGGACTCTCGGCCGCAGCGCGTCCGGCCGGGTCCCGCGGCCGAATCGACAGCGGCGCCAGTCCGAGGAGGTGATCGCGCAACGTGCGCATCAGCGGCGTATCGACGTTCATCGCAAACGACTCCAATCCCTTATCGCCATCGTGACGGCGCGATCGCAGGACTGCAAGGCCATTTTGCCTTGCCCGCGAGGCCCGAGCCGTGGCAGAGGGTGTGCATGGAGAGGGTCAAGCTGGAGACGATCGCCCACAACGAGTACGTGACGGTGCGAATCGACCGAGAAAACAGCCTGATTTTGATCGAGCGCAAGAGCCTGCCGTTCCTCGCGCTTCAAGATTTCGTGGCCACCGCGGACAACATCTTGTCGGCAGTGACCGCGGCCGGTGGCCGCGAATTCGGCCTCCTGTACGACACGCGCAAGGGGCCGGCACCTGGCGGAAACGCGTACATGAAAGCGTTCACGCGCATGGCCGAAGAGCTGGCTAGCCGTTTCCGGCATGTTGCTGCAGTGGTGTCTGACCAAGAAACACTCGAGCTCGTGCGCCCCTTCGCTCCGACGGGAGTCGACTTCTTCACCGAGCCTGCCGCTGCCCGAACCGCGCTCGCACACATGGCGAGCGAAGGACCAGCGAAGAGTTGATCCGGGTGACCTCCCTCGCCCTATTCCTCGCTCTATCCCTCGCCCCTGCACCTACATTCTGAAATGGGGCGAAATTGGCCGCTAGGGAGCGGTCATCGCCGCCGTGCGCTTTCCGGTCCTGCCCGTTCCAGGTTAGGCTGCTGGTCCATACCGAGGAGGGGTGAGCTTGATCGACTTCGACGACAACACGCGAGGAAAACTCTACGGGGCAATGAAGGCCGCCTTCCCCGACGCCAAGGTGACCGACCCGGACCTGGAAGCCCTGGCCTGCTGCCTCAGGCGATCCAAGGCGGCGGGCGAGACGCTCCCCAAGGAGCTAAAGGGTGTCGACCTCACTGCTTACGAGAAGGACTTGTCGGCGTACGAGTCGGAGCTCGATCTGCCGCCCCTCGAGAAGAGCACCGTCGCTCGGCCAAGCACGGACAAGGGCCGCTACTATTGGGCGCACGCCACCCACACGCGCGAGACTCCGGCCGGGTTTTCCCCTTTCGTGGGCGAGCTGCCCATGGTCCGGGTGACCCTTCCCGCTCAGGTCCCCAAGTCCTTCTCGACCTGCATCGGCCAGGTCCTGCCGGGGGATCACCTGGTGGATACGGTCCTCGAGGCCAACCAGAAATACGCGCGCTTCTTGAGCCAACCGATCGGCCGTCTCGACTTGATCACGCCGCCACGTCAAGGCGTGCGCTTCGGCGCCATCAGCGTGCTCCTGGGCTACGCGAAGGCGACTGACAAGACCCCGTTCTGCTACATCCTCGAAGCGGGCACCGCGACCGGCCAACCCAAGGTGCTCTACCTGGGCAAGACCATCGCGAGCACCATCAACGCCTACTCTGGCTACCAGCCAACACCGTTCGCCTGCCCGAGCCACGCTTACCTGGGCAAGCTCACGCTAGCGGGGGACGATCCCAAGACCCTGCAAGTGACGTCCCGTGAGGTCGACGGCGGGGTCAGCAAGCCCCCATACATCGACGTTACGGTCGACTTCCAGCTCCAGACGGGCAAGGTGACCACGATCTGGCCTGGCTTCTTGATGGCTCGCGCGGTCAGCATCGTCCTCTTCCGGAGGCTCAAGGGGACCATCTCCACCGACTGCACTATGTCGACACCGGGAGCCAAAGCATGACGCGCTGCGCTGTCCTGAGCACGCTGCTCTCGCTCGCTCTTCTGACCTGCCTTGCCCTCGTGGGCTGCAACGGCGGGGTCGTGCACCCCCCGCCCGATGAGCCCAATAGCCCCGAGTACTGCGCCAAGCGTCCGCCCGAGGAGAACAACTGCATGGCTTGCACCTCGCAGCCAGGGTGCGGTTGGTGCGACACTCCGACGTCAGGTCCTCCCGGCTGCCAAGCCGGCACAGAAGCGATACCCTCTACCTGCCAAGCTGGCTGGGCGCAGAGCACGGAAGAATGCCAGCCACCGCCGCCGCCACCCCCGATGGAATGAACTCGTGAACGAAGCGCGAAGAACTCCCGCAATTTCTGCAGCTCCCTCCAGCTCGGCCTCGAAAATCCACGCGAGCTTTCCGAGAGAGCACGAGGAGCTCCTGCAGCTCCTCGAGCAGACGCCGCAGGAAGCGACGGTCAAGGGTATGTTCGTCAGCTCGTTCTTGGAGTCGCTCGATCGCGGTGGCTTCAAGCGGCCGACCGACGCACGCTTCCTTTCCTTCAAGGACTATCCGCTGCGCCTGTTCATGCAGCTCATGCTGGACGCCGTGGGCACGGCGTGGCCGACGCTCAGTCCGAAGGTGGCGCTGCGCAAGCTGGGACAGAGCGCGTATCCAACCCTGGCCGAGAGCGTCGTGGGCCGAGTGCTGTTCAGCGTGGCAGGGCGGAATTTCGGTACTGCCCTTTCGCTCACCGAGAAGGCCTACAAGCTGAGCCTGGACCCAGGCGTAGCTCGCCTGGTCGATCTCAAAGACAACACGGCGAAGCTCGAAATGCGGGACATTTGGAACTTTGCGGACTGCTACCAGGCAGGCGTGATGGAAGGCGCCATGGTGGCCTACCGAGTGAAAGGGGAGGTCCGCGTCGAGAAGCTGCGTCGTCCCTGCGACGTCGATCTGTTCTTGAAGTGGGGCTAAGCCCTACTCACTCGCGTGCTTGACGTAGAAGAGCACGGGGTCCATCGCCACGGGCTGGCCGCGCTGACGGATGGCGCTATCGAAGTGAACTTCGACGGGGTCATGACGCTCCATGTCTTTCAACGTCAGCTTCACGGAAATCGGCTGCTGCCCGCCGGGCGGCACCTCGTAGACGGCAGCCTTGGTCCCCTGCGGCATGCGGATGATGCCGTACGGCGTCTCCACTTCGATCTCGCCCTTGATGACGGTGAGCGGCTCCTTGGACAGATTGTGCACCTTGAACTGGAGTACGTCCTTGGAAATGTCCTCCACCGTGACGCGCACGATGCCCTGACGTGTGACGCTCGGCGTGGCAGCTTCCAGGGTGTTGCCCGCGCACGCCACGGGGCCGCCGATCAAGCAGGCCAGAAGCAGCAGTGATCTCAGAATCGGGAGGGCGAGGCGGCCAGGAACCATCGAGCCGATGCTCGCTCTTCGATCGACGTCCGGCAAGCGTGCCCACATTGGTCCCCTCGATCCCCACATCGCTCGAGCGATATCGTCGCTGGCATGGGGGAGAAGCTCGACTTCCAGCGCCTGACGGCGTCGGCCTTGTTGCCCTACCGGAGCATCGGTGATCCGCTCGCCGACGAGGTCGTCGACGCCATTTTTCGCGCCGGCGACGTGGACGCGATCCGCCAGCTCTTGCGGCACTTCGTCCAGAACGAGGACCTGCCAACGCCCGGATCGGCTGCGGCATCCGCTCTAGCCCCCGAAGTCCTAGCGGAGGTCGGCCGCTACCTCGAGCTCACTCAGGCGGAGCTGCAGCCGCTCGATGCCGGGCTCGTGCAGCGGGGTCAGGCGTTCTTCGCTGAGCACGGGCCGGAGATCTTGATGATCTTGGGGCTCTACTCGCTGCCCGCCTCGTACACGGCCAAGCGCGGCGTTCAAGTGCTTGCGCAGACCGGGCGCCTCGAGTCGCATCCGATGCGACGCTTGATCGAGACGACGCAGATGGTCGTCGATGTGATGAGCCCCGGCGGCCTGAGCCTCGCCAGCTCGGCCTCGAACCACGGCAAGGGGGTGCGCTCGGCCCAGAAAGTGCGACTGATGCACGGCGCCATTCGGCGCCTGATTTTGGCTCGCTACGGCCAGGACTGGGTCGAAAAGTTCGGGGTCCCCATCAACCAGATGGACCTCGCGGGCACCCTGATGACGTTTTCTTCGGTCGTGCTCGACGGCTTGCGCGTGCTCGGAGTCGAACCGGATCCGGAGGGCGAAGCGGCGTATCTGTACGCCTGGCAAGCCATCGGTGATCTAATGGGCATCCAGCCCGAGCTCATCCCGCGCACGGTGGCGGACGCGAGCACGCTCACCGCGGTCATCCGCACCTCCGAGCTCGGGCGCTGTCAGGAGGGCGTCGACATGACCGCCGCTCTGGTGACGACGCTGCGCGACCAGGTCGAACCCCATTTCTTGCGCGGCATCGTCGTGTCCCTGATGCACCAATTCTTGGGCACCTACGCGACGGCCATCGATCTACCCCGTCCGGACTGGACGCAGTTCTTGCTGAAGCCGCTCGTCGCCCTATCTCGCTTCATCGACAAGTTTCTCCGCGGCTCGCCGGTACTCGACTGGGTTCATCGCAAGATCGCCCTCGGCGTCATCGATGGCCTCTTGAAGCTCGAGCGCGGACCGACCAGGCCCACCTTCGACTTACCGGACCATCTGGCCGACGGCTGGGGCCTCTCCCGGAGCGACTCGTGATCCGCCTGCTCGCTGCCTCACCCGTGGGGCGCTGGCCGCTCTACCAGCTCGAAACCGGCGAGCCCTTCGACATGGCCGTTTGGTACAACTGGGTCGGTGCCGTCGGCGCAGCGTGCTGGCTCGCCGCCTACGTACTGGTGATCGTGCTCTGTCAGACACAGGCGACGTACGGGGTGCCCCTCGTGGCCATCTGCTTGAACTGCACCTGGGAGCTGATGGACTCGTTCTTCCTGCCCGACCCGGTGCCCGCCTGGGTGCTCATCGACCGGTCGTGGCTGCTCGTGGACATCCTGATCGTCAGCCAGCTCTTTCGCTTTGGAAGGAAGGAGCAACTCTGGGCCGAGCTGCAGCGCTCGTTCTTCGTCGTCGTGCCTGCGGTGCTGTGCCTCGCCTTCGCTGGACAGTACGCGTGGGTGACGACCTTCCACGACACTTTGGGCATCATCCTGGCGTTCGTGATCAATCTGGTGATGAGCGCGCTCTACATCCCGTTCTATTTCACGCGGGAGCGGGACGGACGCGGGCTGTCCTTGTGGGTCGCCTGGCTCAAGCTGATCGGCACCGCTCTTTCTTCGCTGCAGTGCTATTTCTTGATCCCGCTCATTCATCCGGTGGCGCCGAGCACGACGCACCTCGGCCCCTACGCCTTCTTCCATTTCCTGTTTTTCGGCTGCTTCGTGCTCGACCTCGCGTACGTCGTGCTCCTGTCCACGCGCAGGGCGCAGCCGACCGCCACGCCCGCATGATCATTCGCAACCCTGCGCCAGCGGGTCGATGCCCGGGGAGCAGAAGTTCTCGTAGTTCTGGCCGTAGTGGCTGTCGACGAACTCTCGCACGCGGTCGGCGTCGAAGCACTGACCCTTGAGGTGACCCTGCCAGGCCGTCGCGGCGAAAGGCACGTCGAGGTCGGGATCGGGAATGACGTAGAGCCGATGCGGTACCGTGGTGCAGAGCGGATCCTCTGGATAGTCGTCGTAGAACGCGATGAGCTGGTCCACGAGGTCCTCACACGAGCCGCCAGCACTCTCGACCAGGTCACAGTTGTAGAGGAGAGCCACGGCGCTGTGCTCGAGCCCGTGCAGCAAGAAGCCGTCGCCGATGGGCTCGTCGTAGATGCCGAATTGCGCCCAATACGGCGGCTCGTAGTGCGGACCGTTGGTCGGCGGATTGGTGTGGGGAGAAAGCTCGGAACACACGCCCACGTGCTGTGGGTACAGTTCCTCTGCCTGGCACTCCACGAGGCCGCACGCTGCCGGCTGGTCGCAGGCCGTCGTGCCCGGCGGAAGCTCCCCGGCGCCTCCGAGACCGCCGCCGCTCGTGCTGCCGCCGCTGGCGGCGCCATCCGCTCCGCCCTCGCCCCCGTGGGCGTCGTCGTCGGTACCGGTTTCGATGCTGCAGCCCGACGCCGCCACGGCGGCGAGGGCGAACGTGGAGGCGAGCACTCCCAGAGAGGGAACCAAGCGGAGCCGAGACGTCATGCGCGAACGCTAGCAGGCCTTTGCTCCTCAGCTGCACATTTCCGGAACGACATCGCCGGCTGGATCTTTTCGACGGGCAGGGGCCGCGAATGCGCAGTAACCTAAGGCATGGCTTCACTCGACCATCCTCCTTCCCCTCGGCCGCTCACGGTCTGCGCGATCGGGATGGCCGCTCTGCTCGCCCTGGCCGCTGGCTGCGCCGGCACGACCTCGGACGACGGCGGCGACGGCGGCGGCGGCACGCCCGGCGACGGATCGGGCGGAGCCAGTACCACCGGGGGCCAGGTGGGGAGCGGCGGAGCTCCGGCGAGTGGCGGGACCACGAGCGGCGGGTCGGTCGGCTCGGGCGGGCAGCCGAACGAAGGTGGCTACGGTGGCGGAGACTCACTGCCGGACACCTGCGATGACGGCGAGACGGTGCCTGCCCCCGACGGCTGCAACATCTGCACATGCCAAAGCGACCGGTGGCTGTGCACGCTGATCGCCTGCGTGGACCCAGATGTGGTCGCCTGCGGTGGCTGGCTCGGCGACACGTGCGCAGACGACGAGTACTGCGCCTACGAGGAAGGCCAGCTGTGCGGCGCGGCCGATGCCTCGTCCTTCTGCCAGGCCCGGCCGGACGGCTGCACGCTGGAATACGATCCGGTGTGCGGTTGCGACGGCGAGACCTATTCGAACGCGTGCGCGGCAGCGAGCGCCGGTACCGGTGTCTACGAGTCCGACCCCTGCGAAGGGGACCTGCCGTGACCAGCCCGCGTCCGTGGCGTATTTCATCCCAGGTGGTGAGCGGCTTTGGCCTCCTCACGTTGACTGCAGCTTGCGTGAGCTACCCCAGCCCCGGGGACAGCTCTGACGAAGCCGGTACCGGCAGTGGCAGCAACGGCAGCACCGGAAGCCCAACCGGCGGAGCGGGACAGGTGACGAGTGGCGGCGGCAGCGGCAGCGTGGGTGGCAGCGAAGGCACCGGCATGACCGGCTGCGGGGGAGACAGTGGGGCGACCGGCTGGACGGGGTACTGCCCTGGCTCGACCGGCGGCACGGGTTGGACGGGCGGCAGTGGTGGCACCGGTGGCACCGGCGGCACGGGCTGGACGGGCGGCACGGGCGGCACGGGCGCCACCGGTGGATTCGGCGGCTTGGGCGGAGGCAGCGGGCTCGTCTGCGTCGAAGGTTCGGTCGTGCCCACGCCTGACGGGTGCAACACCTGCACCTGCATGGACGATACGTGGCACTGCACGCTGGCGGTTTGTCCGTAGCGCTGTGAGCGGATCTCACTCCGACTCGCGCCCACCGCTGCCCACCAAAGCGAGAGCGCGGCCGCCTGACCGGGTGCGTCTCGGATTGATCCCCAGTCGAAAACATCGATAGTGGACGGAATGTTCCGAGCGCTCACCTCCGTCAGTCTGCTCACCCTCTCGATGGGCTGCGCGAGCAAGGCCCCGCCCGCCCCCACCCAGCCGGCCGCTCCGCCCGCAACGGCGTCTACGGCAGAGCCCGAGCCCACGCCGGAGCCCGAGCCACAGAATGCGGAGCCCGAGCGGTTCGCAGCTCCGCCGCCCGACTGCGAAGGCAATGCGCCCTGCGTTCCGCCGCCGGCCTTCACCAAAGCCACCTGCCAGGGGCGCTTCGAAGCCCTGGCGCTCACCATGTTCGAGAAGCACAGCCCCTGGAAGCGCCTGTATCTCAAGGCCGAGTACCTGGAAGCCGTCAACGCCCACGACAAGCACCTCACCGCAGCGCCCATCGTGTTCGGTGAAGAAGTGATCGTGATCGGCGATCGCAGCGCGTCGAGCGGTGGCAAGGTTCAGGTCAGCGGCTCGGACATCGACGTGCTGCGCTGGGACGGCACCTGCGCCACCGTGGCGCGCGAGATGTTCGTGACCACGATGATGCCCGAGGTGAAGGCGCCACCGATCAGCTGGCGGCACCTGGGCGGCAACCTACGCGGCGCCCTGTTGACGTCGAAGTACGTGAAGATGGCCCACACGCGCGAGAAGGAAGTTTGCCAGGGTGAGCGTGCTTCGGACCCGAGCCCCGCCTGCGAGAAGGCGCGCCGCATGCTCAACGACTCGATCACCGTCGCCGTGCGCGGCGGCATCTCGCTCCCGACGCCCGACGAGCTTCCCGTCTGGGCCACTCGGGAAGAGCTGGCCCAAACGGATACCGTGGCGCTGTCGGACAGCGCCACGGAATAGGCCGAGAGCTCAGTCGAGCGGGAAAGCCTGCACGCCCTGGTAGTTGAGCGCGCAGTAGGCCGTGTCGCCGGCAACCTCGAGTGCATTGCAGTAGTAGCCGCCCATCTCGTGGCTGGTTACCTCGACGCTGTCAGTGTCGCTGGTGTCGACGACGATCAACTGCCCGTAGGCGGAGATGAACGCCCGCTTACCGCGCGCCACGAGGTTGCCCCAGCCCATGTCGCTGACGTCGGTGACGCCGAGGTCGTCGAGTTCGCCGTCGCTGTGCAGGGCGAGGGTCCGCAGGTTGAGCGTTTGGTTGGTGTCCGTGTAGGTCTGATAGCTGGCGAAGACGCGGCTATCCGTCACCGCGATGCCATTGGCCCAGCTATTGACCTGGTCGACCATGGCCGAATCCACCAGGGTGGCGTCGTTTCCGTCGAGACCGAGCGTGTGCACGACGCGGCGGTAGGTCCTGCAGATCGAGTGCTCGTAGTCGAAATAGCCGTACTGGCAGGCTTCCCAGTCACCAGCTGACTTCTCCTCGAGCGAGTAGTCCATGGTCACGATGCGACCAGTCTCGTGGTTGAAGTCGAGCAACGAGCCAGGGATGTTGACCGCCGGCAGCAGCACGGGATGCTCTGGATCGCTGACGTCGATCTGGTCCAAGTAGTAGCGAACGCGGTCGGTTCCATCGGCGAGCGGAACCTGGTGCTGACTGGCGACGATGTCGCCGGAAACCAGGGCCTGCAGCTGATTGCCGTAGTACCCGCCGTAGTAGCCGCCCCACCAGCCCCAGCCGATGTCGATCGCGCAACCGCCGAAGTTGTAGCCGAAGCCACCGCTCGACACGCTGGTCGGCATCTCGAGCTCGGACACCACCTTCGGTGCAGCCGGATCCGCGAGCGAGACCACGTCGTACTTGAACTTCACCGTGGAGACGGAGCCGCCCGCGGCGTCGTAGTAGTAGTTGCCGCTGACGTGGCCGACCAAAATGGCGCTGTCGGTCTTCACGATGCCGGACAGATATTCCGTCTCGTCGTTGGTCGCGACCTCGAAGGTGCCGACCAAGGTTGGGTTCTCCCGGTCGTGCAGATCGACGATGTAGAACGTCAGGCTTTCACGGCGCGGGTCGTTCTCGGTGTTACCGCCCCAATGATAGGTGCGACGCGGGACGTACGCGTACGCGCCCTGAACCAGGACTTGATTCTCCCAGTACGAGTAGCCGTAGCAGCCCTTCTCGTCGAAGGAGTAGGCCGAGAGATCGATGTCGCCGAGCGGCTCGGCCTGATCGACCTTGTCGAGCTTGGCGAAGTCGAGCGTGGTTTCCTCGGTCCACCAGTCGGTGCCGAAGCGAAGCATCGTGTTACCCATCACGCGGATGGTGGAAACGTTGCGCGCGAGCTCCAAACGACCGAGCGTGCTCGGTGCGTCGCGGTCCGTGATGTCGAAGGACTGCACCGCGTTGTCCGAGACCCCGAGCAGCGTCTCGCCGACCATGAAGCCGCGCCGGGCCTGACCAACCTGGGGCGCGACGCCCCGCAAGGTCAGCGTGTCCTGCCCCATGTCGACGAGCTGAATGCCGCTCAAGTACTCGCCACCGGAGCACTCGTCGCTCGCGTCCGTGTAATCCCAGCCAGCAAAGGGCACCAAAATGAGCCCCAGGTCCGGCATGATGTTGAAGGCCTTGTGGATGCGATCCTGGTCCTCCGCAAAGTTTGCCCACTGGCCGCCGAAGTTCACCCGCGCCAGCTGCGTCGGCTGAGCGAGGTCACTCACGTCGAACAAGGAGACATGGAGCGCTCCGCCAGTTTCGTCCGCGTTGTCGAAACCGAGCGCGTAGATGCGGTCCCCGCGCGGCTCCATGTGATAGACCCAGCCCGGGATTTGGAGCTCGCCCACCTGCACCGGCGCTGCCGGATTCGACAGGTCGAAAGTGATGAGCGGGTCGGTCTGCTCGACGGTGATGGCGTAGGCTCGCTCGCCGTCGAAACGAACGCTGCGCAGGTCCTCCGGACGTGGCAGGGCTACGTCGAGGCTGCCCAAGGGCTGAACGTCCGCTGCCGAAGCAACGTGGAAGGTCTGCACGACGGGTGCGCCGCCGTTGCCCCAGCCACCCGGCTGGCTGATGACGCGCAGCGTTCCCTCGAACTCATCCATCTGCCAGCGGTTCTCGATGGGGCCCGCGATCGTGACCTCGGCGCCCGCCACCAGGTCACCGGCGGGGTCGGTGATGTCGACCACATTGATCAGGCCAGTGTACGAGTCGCTCCAGTTCCAGCCGGAGATGTAAATGCGCTCCTCGGTGACCGAGATGCTGCGCGGCCCGCCATAGCCGCTTTCATCCACCAACCTCAGCTCGTCGATGAGCTGAAAAGCGTCGGGATTTTGCACGTTGAACGAGGTGACCCGGGTATTCGTCGTGGACTCGCAACCCCAGCAGTAGCCGTTCTCGTACGTCACGAGGTAGAGCACATCGCCCACCTTGCGCGAATCCGAGAGGTCACCCGGCATGTCGTACTTGCCGAGCAGCCCGATGTCCGCTGGATTGGAGATGTCGAGCGCTTCGATGCGCGAGGTCGTCTGCCAGCTCCAATTGCCGTCGTCGTTGACCTCGTAGCGGCCCCAGCCGTTGTACATCACGTAGGCGCGGTCACCCTCGACGTACATTTCGAACGGCGTGGCCGCGGTCTTGTGACCGCCCAAGAGGACGAGCTTGGTCGGGTCCGTCACATCGATCACGCTCAGGCCCGAGTAGCGTGAGAGCGCGTAGAGCTTGGTGCCGTCCACCTTGATGATGTCGGCTTCCGAAATGACGCGCGCCGGGTCGTCGGTCGCGCCGTTGCCGGCGTCCTCCGTCGGAGGCACGGCCCCCGGGGCGTCTGTCGCTACGCCGCCATCGAGGGCGGCCTCATCACCCGTCGAGCTACCTCCGGGCAGGTGGGAGATGAAGCGGTTGGTGCCCGGCTCCACGACCTCGGGCCCGGAGGAGGGGTCTTGGACGCCGCAGGCCGTCAGGTAGACGCCCAGGGGCAGGAAGAGAGCCGCACGAAGACCAGTGGCAAGAAGTCGGGACATGGCACAAGTGTGTCATGCACGGACCGTGCCAGCACTCTCACACCGGCCCATTGTTCAGTACTCCTGCAACAAAGCCAAAACAGGCCGTTGCTGGCTCCTACGGCGCTTGGCACAAAGCTGGCACAGCGCCATGTGCCGGATCGGGCCGGCCAGCATTTGTGCCGCTAGCCGCTCGTGGCGATGCGGACCTCGTAGGTCAGGGTCGACGTGAGCTCCGCCCCAAAAAACGTGTAACCCCCTTCCACCGGCATGGTCTCGAGCTGGCTCGGGGCGGCACACAAGCGCACGTGCCCGGTGTCGACGCGCATTCCGTGCGTGGGGTCCCAGCCCCGCCAGCCCAGGCCGGGCAGGTGGACCTCCGGCCAGGCGTGCAAGTGCCGCTGTCCGTCCGGTGTGTCCGCTGCCGCCTGGTAGCCGCTGACGAAGCGCGCCAAGAGACCCACCGACTGGCAGCACTCCATGTAGAGCAAGGTCAGGTCCCGGCAGGCTCCGTGCCGCGTGCGAAGCGTCTCGAGCGGCGTCTGCGCGTTGCCCAGGGGGCGCACCTGCCGATCGGTCCGAGTGAAGAGCTCCAGGCTGAGCGCGTCGAGAAAGGCGATCACCTGCCCGCCCACGCGCGCCGAGACCTCGGCGGCAAAGGCGGCGACCTCGGGATCACTCGAGCTGGACTCGATGGCCGGGTTGTTCCACGGCAAGAGGTACCAGCTGCCCTCGATCGGCGGCTCCTGCAGCGTGTGAGCATCGAAGCGGCTGCGGATGGACAGATGGTTCGTGTGGCCGGAAAACTCCACCCGCAGGACTTCGTTGTCGTACGAGTCGACCTCGATGACCTGACTCTTGGGCCACGGCTCGATGTAGAGCTCCCGCCAGATCAGGTTCAGCGCGGGCCCCTGCGGCACGAGACGCAGCACGTGGGACCCGAGTGCCACCGGCAGGGAGTAGTCGTAGCGCGACAGGTGCTGGACCTCGAACCGCATGGGAGCTCGGAGCATGCCGGCCCAAGCACATCCAGCAAGTCGTCGCAGCGTTTCCGGAGCGAGTCAGCCAGAGCAAGTCAGCCGGAACGAGTCGGCCGGAACGAATCAGCAAGTGAGGTCAGCCTTTTTTGAGCCAAAACTGGCTCCGCTGAACCACTCGCGCCGTCGCCTGGGGTCATTTGAATCCCCTTGTCCGGTTTCCGCGACTTTGCTTATGAAAGTGGCAGGCTGAGCGGTTCGGGGTCGAGGCATCGAGCGTGATAGACGGGAATTGGGTCGGAAAGGTCGTACTGGGCAAGTACGAGATCGTGGATCGGATTGCCGAGGGCAATCAGAGCTACGTCTATTGGGCGAAGAATCTCGAGGGCGGGAGCGACGCAGCCGTCAAGATCATGAAGCAAGACGCCAAGGGTGATCCCTTGGCGCGCGATCGCATGAATCGCGAAGGCAGCGTGCTCGAAATGCTCAGCGGATCGCCCGCCTGTCCGCGCCTCTATGGTCGTTACTGGACCGACGACGGCCTGCTCGTCCTGGTGCTCGAGCTGCTCGACGGCATGGATCTGCAGGCCATGCTCGACCGCGACAGCCGCGTGCTCGACCCAAGCGAGATCGTGGGCCTCTTTCCGCCCGTCATCGCGACGCTGAGTGAAGCCCACCGGGCGGGCATCATCCACCGCGACATCAAACCCGGGAACTTGTTCCGCACCTGGGACCCGCCCGGCCTCAAGCTGCTGGATTTCGGCTTCGCCCGCTTCACGCACCTGAGGAGCCCCGGCGAAGCCGGCCGCGTCTCCGGCTCACCCAAGTACATCGCGCCGGAGGCGTGGCTCGGCAAAGAAGACCTCGACGCCCGCGCCGACGTCTACTCGATGGCCGTCGTGCTCTTCCGCTGTCTCGCGGGACGTTGCCCCTTCGAGCATGAGTCCTTGGTGCAGATGCTCAAGGTCGTGCCGACGGCGCCGCGGCCTGCCCTCTTGTCATACCGACCCGACTTGCCGCCAGCCCTGGACGACTGGGCGACGATTGCGCTCGCAGCCGACCGCGACGAGCGCTTCGACAACATCCAGGCGATGTGGGACGCGTTCGTGCGGGCGGTGCGGCCGGTCGTGGATCGCAGCGGTATCGAGTGGACGAATGGCGAGCCGCCAGACGTACCGAGCTCGAGTGATCGCGGGGCCTGAGCGGCAGCTGCCGGACCTTACGGCGCCGGCGGCGGGCAGGGCACCGGGGACGTCGTGGGGACGGCGTCGGCGGTGGTCGTGATCTGCGTGGAGCCGATGGCGAGACCAGCAAAGTACGCGTTCAGCGTGTCCACGTAATTCGGATTGACCGCGGTGTCGTAGGCTGGGACCTCGATCTTCTTGTCCGGCAGCGCGTAGACGATGAAGGCGTAGTGGTCGGTGCTCCGCGCCGGGATCGGCTCGAGATCGCAGATCTCTGCTTGCGCGACCGGCCATGACGGGCACGGACCAAAGAAGCGCGGAACGCCGCGGGCTTGCGTCTGCGAGGCCCCTTTCAGGCTCTTCGGCAGCGGAACCGGGTCAGGATTGGCTGGATCGAGGCCGGGAATCCCGGCGGGCAAAGTGGTGGTGTTCTTCGGGATGTTCCAGATCGCCCAGTGGTAGGCGAAGTTGGGCAAACCAGCGTCCAGGATCGTGGTGTCGACGAACACGATCGCAAAGCTCTTGGTGCCCTTGGGCGCATTCTCCCAGTAGAGCTCGGGCGAGACGCCTGAGCCGAAGGGGGCGCCTTCGCAGGTGCTCGCACTGGGCAGCGGTGCGCCGTCCGCGAAGTCCGGGCTCGTGACCGAAAACTCTTTCTTGCACGCAGCCTGCTCCTTGGAGAGCTCCGGCTCACCGGTCGCGTCCACCGCGCAGCCCCAGACCGAGCCGAGCGCCACCATCCCCAACATCATCAAACCAATCTTCATGATCGTTCCTTTCCGCCGGCCGCAAAACGCGCTCGGTCCTCCATTCCCCGGGCGTCCCTGCTCTCACAAATGGCTACGGGGGCGCAATCCCCAGCTGCCGCCCGGAAACAAATACTCACGGGCGGTCCTTGGCCAACAGGCCGGACCGCCCGGAAAAAGAGGCTCACGCCGGCTACGCGCTCACGGCGGCGCGAGCATCACGTTGGCCACGGGGAAGCTGACGGTGCCGCTGCCGCCACCGACCTCGACCAAGATCTTGGCCTCGAGCAAATCGCCGAGCGGCATGCTCTGGCCTTCCCAATGGTTGAAGTGCTCGCTGATGGAGATGGTGCCGCACGTGCGCGAGGTGGTGCGGATGCTGTAGTACTGCTGCCACTGCGTGATGCTCGACGAACAGCGCGAGCCGCCCGTGCCGCTCGTACTGCGCGTGTAGACTTTGTAGTTGCCGTCATCCACGGCGAGGTCCGCCTTGGCCTGCGTGTTGCCCGGGTTGACGGGCATGCCGTTGTACGAGTCGTCGACGATGTACCACTCGACGCACGGATCGACGGACCAGCCGTAGATGCCGATGTACGAGTACCCGCCGCCGGTGCCCGTCCGCGTGTACGCAAACTGCGCGCTGATCGTACCCGTCTCTTCGTGCGGCAGAGGGTCTTGATTGAAGCCGCCCCACTCGTAGCCAATGCGCGCCAAAAAGTCGCCGGAGTTGTTCCACTGCGCGCCGACGGCCGGCGTGTCGTAGGTGGTCATGGTGCCGCTCGTTTGGTTCGACCAGATCTGCCAAGCGAGATTGTCGCTGCCGCCCTGACTGTTGGCGTTGTGATTCTGTCCGCCGCTCGACGGCATCATCGCATTGCAGTTCAGCTCCGGCGCGGAACCACCGGTGCCGCTGTTGCCGCCGGTGCCACTAGCGCCGCCGGTGCCAGCGCTGCCGCCAGTGTTGCCGTCGCCGCCGGTGTTCGCTCCACCGCCAGAACCATTTCCCCCAGTTCCGAAGCCACCACCGGTTCCGATGACGCCACCGGTTCCGATGACGCCACCACCGGTCCCAAGGGACCCACCACCGGTGCCATTGCCACCGCTGCCGATGAACCCACCACCGGTGCCGGACCCACCCGTACCGACCGGTCCACCGCCGGAGCCTGGGAGTGCATTCCCGCCGCTACCCGGAGATCCCCCCGAACCGTCAGGTAACGGGATCGGGCCACATGCGGCGCTCAGGACGAGCGAAGAGAAACTGAGCAGCAAGAACGAAGAACGCATTTTTTGTGCCGTGGTGCAGAATGGTGAACCAAAAAACCGCGCTGACTGAGTACCCAATCTACTGCAGGCCGAGGCAGCGAGCATGAAGCCGCGTGCTGTTTCGTTGGCTCAGGAAGAATGCAGCAGGAGCGCTCAGTGAGCGGACAGGCGATCCGGTTTTGGCTAGATCACACGGGTGAGCCATCAGAACCCCGATCACAAAACGCTCTTCAACCTCCTCGATCGCGCGCAGACGATCGCCGTTGTCGGTGCATCGTCGAATCCCGAGCGACCATCACACGGCATTTTTCGGCGGCTCCTGCAACACGGCTACACGGTCATCCCGGTCAACCCAGCGGAAGCCGAAGTGCTGGGGCAGAAGGCGTACGCCTCGCTCGACGACGTGCCGGTGCCCATCGACATCGTCGACGTGTTCCGCCGCGCCGTCGACACGCCTCCGATTGCCGAAGCGGCGGTGCGTGTGGGCGCGAAAGTACTCTGGCTGCAGTCCGGCATTTCGAACGACGAGACGGCGCGCATTGCCACGGAGGCAGGCCTCACCGTCGTCATGGATGCCTGCATTGCCGTGGAACTCTCGCTGCTGGGAGTGCCGCCGAGAACCTGAGAGAGGCAGTCATCGTCCCCAAGGCCCCCGTTTTGTACGGACATCGTACGTACGTTTTTGGACTGGCTGCGGGAGACACCGGCGACCGCTCCGCCCAAGCGGCCCCTAGGCGCTCAGCGCCTCGGAGTCCGCTCAGAACTCCATCAGCACGAGGCCCGCGGCCGGCTGAAAGCGGTCGAGGCCTTCCTTGGGCGGCACCTTGTACTGCTCGGGCACGCTCTGCCAGTTCTCGTAGGCGCGCCCCTCGACCACGAACTTCGGGCCGCTCTTGTTCTCCGAGCCGTAAAGCCTGTAGTGCCGCTCGGGCGGAGCCGTCCCGACCTGTTTGCTCGACGCGACGAGCTCGGTGTGGCCGTCTTGATCGGTGTCGGTCGCGATCC
>Ga0247744_1000039_pt1 | contig 31200 bp, 24 predicted proteins | sample UWRJS154409C5_FD_180946 | JGI IMG/M metagenome (GOLD analysis project Ga0247744, IMG submission 180946) | Soil microbial communities from Arlington Agricultural Research Station in Wisconsin, United States - UWRJ-S154-409C-5 | ecosystem: Environmental > Terrestrial > Soil > Agricultural land... | reverse complement strand
TACTACTGTAACGAGGAGCTGACGGGCACCGGTGGCGCCATCTACCTCTTCAACTGCCCGGAGTGGCTGGGCGAGCGTGACGGAGGCGACTCGACGGGGGCGCTCGACGTCAGCTGCGTTGGCAGTGGCGAGGGCGGTCAAGGTGGCGCGACCGCCGGACTACCCGTGCTACCCGCGCTGCGCCGCGTTTGTGAGAACCCGTCCAAGCCCAGCTTCACCAGCGTGCACCCCGTCTATTTCTGCCTCGAGCCGCTCGTCGACGATCCGTGCGCGGACGACCACGAAGCGAAAGTCCTCGAGTGCCTGACGCAGGAGGCGCCGTGCGGTCAGGACCTATCGGGCATTGGCTGCACGGCCCTCATGGACGACTGCCCGGAGCTCGAAGGGAGTGTCTGCTTCTGGGGCATGGCAGCGGCCTACGAGCCCGACTACATCGTCCGTTGCATGGGCGAGCCCAGGGACGACGAAGAGTGCGACGACCGCTTCCTGCGCTGCGCGTGGGGGCTTTGAGCGTCCGAACGCGCGTTCACGGAGAAGGCGTACCCCACCTCCGCTTGTCCGAGCGCGAGGACCGACAGGCGGCGTCCCGACTCCACGATCCGATAGCCCGGCGCGGTGACGCCCAGAGGCACCACGGCCCACGGCGCCTTCGTGGTGCTGAGGGCCGCTCGGACCAACTCCTCGGGTGACGCAGCAGGGCGCGGGTCGCGCGGGTCGTGCCGATCGAGCAGGAGGAAGCGCTCGGGGTGGCCGGAGGCTGCCTGCACGGCGAAGTGACCGTAGTCTGGGGTCAGGAGCACCACTTGGCCCTGGGTCTTCTCCAGAATGCGACCGAGGTGTTCTTCCTCGCTGCGATCGGCGAAAGCGCCGGGGGGGACGCGGAAGAGGGCGGTGACGAGCGCGGCTCCCAGGACGAGGCTGACGGCCAGCCCCCGCGGGGGCGAGGAGATCTGACTGCCGAGCAGGTGCAGGCTGACCGCCGGCACGAGGAGCCAGAGCGAGAGCAGGGCTCGCTCGGGATGGTGCGTCGGCGCGCCTCCGCGTACGTCGCCGGACACGAGCACGGCGAGGAGCACCACGGCTGCGAGCAAGAGGGGCCAGAGCGCGCGCAGGGCGGCGCGGCCGGCATCGCTGCGTGTCGCCAGGAAGACGGCCCCGCCGAGCAGGAACGTAGCGCCGAGCTCCTGGCGCACGAGGGCGAGCGGATAGCCGAGCCATGCAGCCGAAAGGTCGGGAGATGCGGCGCCCAGCGCGGCCTTGTAGCGCGTGACGCGCGTCACGAAGAAGAACGCGTCACCCTGGACGAAGATGCCGTGCAATAGCCAAAGGCAAGGAAATGCAGCCGCGACGGCCGCCGCGGCGCCGAGCCAGGAGCGGTTGCTCGAGTCCTTTGCCTTCCACGCCCGGCACGCCATCACTCCCGCGTACACGCCCGCGATGGGCCACGCCTCGTAGCGGCTGGCGCAGGCGAGGTAGATCGCCCCGGCGCCGAGCAGGGACCACACGCGCTCTTCGCGGTCCTTCTTCCCGACCAGGCAGAGCAGCCCAAAGGCCAGGCAGGCAGCGGTGGGGTACTCCGGTACGGTGGCCGGTGCGACGCGCGCCAGGTTGGGCAATGCAGCGGCGAGCCCGGCCGACACCGCGGCCAACCAGCGGTCGTGTCCGAGCCGTCGCGCGCCCAGGTAGATCACGAGGCTCGAGACGAGCGCGAGCAGCACCTGCACTTCGCGAGCGACGTCGAGCGACGTCCCGAGCGCGAACATGGCCGCGCCGGTCACGTAGAACGGGAAGGGGAGCCAGCTCGTGCCGGTGGGGTCGAGGCGCGGATGCTGGGTCCACGCTTGGGCGATCACGACGCGCGCGTAGTCGTCGTCACTGATGGCGGCGGGGCCGCGCAGCCACACCCAGAAGCAGATCGTGAGCTGGAGGAAGAGGAGCGACGCCAGCGGAAGCAGACGGAGCCACGGCGTGGGCGGGCGCTGCATCGGGATGCGGCGGCGCGGGGACCTACTTGCCGCCCTTGGGGGCGGCGGGCGCGCTCTTGGACGAGACCTTCTCGAGCGTGTCACCGGTCGAGGACGACAGGTACGCCAAGGTGACGCTGGTCACGAAGAAGAGGCCGGCCGTCCACCAGGTGACTTTGGTCAGGATGGTGGTGGCGCCGCGGCCGCCGAAGACTTGTTGGGCTGCTCCGCCGCCGAACGCCCCGAGCCCGCCGCTCTTCCCGGGCTGCAAGAGCACGACCAGGATGAGGAACAGGCAGGCCGCCACGTGAAAGACGGTCAGGGGGGTCTCGAGCAGGTCAGTCATCGGGCGTTCCGGGAAAGGGGAGTGGGGCTAGCATGGCCCCGTGTCCATGGCGAGCCAGGCCAGAGCTCAGCCAGCAGCGGCGATGATCTTGCCGAATCCGTCCGGCTTGAGGGACGCGCCGCCGACCAGGGCGCCGTCGATGTTGGGGCAACCCAGCAATTCTGCGGCATTTTCGCCGTTCACACTGCCGCCGTACAGAATGCGCACCTTCTCGGCCGTGGCGGCGGAAAGCTTCTCGCTGAGACGACCACGGATGGCGGCGTGGACCTCTTCGGCCTGGGCGGGGGTGGCCACGCGACCGGTGCCAATGGCCCACACGGGCTCGTACGCGATCACGATCGTGTCGGGGTTCTTGCCCAGAAGGTGCAAGAGGGCGTCGACCTGACGGAACACGACTTCGAGCGTGCGATTGGCCTCGCGTTCCTCGAGCGTCTCCCCGCAGCAAGCGATCGGGAGCAGACCACTGGCGAGGGCTGCGGCGACCTTTTCGGCAATGAACGCGTCGCTCTCCTGGAAGTACTGGCGGCGCTCGCTGTGGCCGAGGATGACCCAGCCGGCACCGGCAGCTTTGAGCATCGGACCGCTGATCTCACCGGTGAAGGCCCCGCTGTCCTTGGGATAGAGATTCTGCCCCGCCACGCCCACCTTGCTGCCGGCGGCCTTCAGGGCGGCGCTGACTGCAGCGATGACGACGAAAGGCGGCGAAACGACGACATCGCACTTCTTGCCGGCGGCAGTCGCCGCCACGGCCTCGGCCAGCGCGACTGCGTCGGCTCCGCCTGCGTTCAGCTTCCAGTTTCCGGCAATCAGGGGGGTTCGTGTCGTCATGTTCCGAGTCCTCGCAGGGCCAAGAGGCCAGGCAGTTTGATGTCGCGCAAGAGCGAGAGGGCAGCCTCTCCGCCGTCGGCCAGGTAGTCGATCTGCCGCGCGGCGTCCCTGGCGACGCTGCGGGCGGCGCCGACCGTATCGTCGCCGAGCACAGCGGTAAAGGCCTCCGCACGTCCCAGCATTTCCGTGACGGCTCGCGTTCCAGCGGCGAACGTTTCCTCTCGGTGAAGTCCGGGCACGCCGCACCACATCACGACGCCCGCGCGGGCGATTTCCTCTTCCAAGAGGGCCAGCGTGCCGGGGCCGATGTCGAGCGCCAAATGCGACAGGGGCACGTCGCTCGAACCGAAGAGGTCACGTGCGCCAGAGCGTGGGCTCTCGGCCGCAAAGACGTCGACCTGCGCCTTCAGGCGAGGGCCCAGCTGTTCGGCCAGGGTCCGCGCGCCCGCTAGATACCCTTGCTCCACGCTGGAACGACCGAGCGAGCCGCCTTGCGCGGAGAGCAGGGTGTTGGCCGCGACGCCGACCAGAAAGACCGTCGTCTTGTCGTCACAGAGCTGGTGCAAGAGCGGCAGCCTCGGGGACAGTGCATTTCCGCCCCAGATCACGAGCCGTGGCTGATCGGCCAGACTGCGGATCCTCTGAATGTGAGCCAGCTCCGTCTGCAGGGCGAGGCCCGGTGCCCGGCTCTGCAAGAGCCGCGGCAAGATGGTCGTCGTCGCCGATTCGAGCGTGAGCGCGCGCAGCGAGTCGGCCATGTAGACATCGACGTAATCGAGCAGCTGGCGCGCGAGCGCCTCCTTGGCCGGTCCCTGGTCGTACTCTCGGCACAGGTTTTCCAGCACGCAGACCTGCCCTTCGCGCAGCTGCGTGATGACTCGTTTCACCGAATCGCCGGTGCAGCCATCCGGCAGGAGCACTTCCATGCCGAGCAGCTCCGCCAAGTGGGAAGCCGCTGCTTCGATGGAGGGCGCGTCGGGTCCTTCGACACCACTTCCGGGCGCCTTGAACTCGCCGAAGCGCGAACCGACGAGGACACGGGCCCCCGCCTGCGCCAGCGCCCGAATCGTCGGCACGGCCGCCTCGATGCGGCTCGTGTCGGTCAGGTTGCCGTTGCGGTCGATGGTCGCGTCCAGGTCCGTGCGGACGAAGACGCGTTGATTGTCGAGCTCGAGATCGGTCAGGAGCTCCAGGGTGGTCGGCGACGTCATGCGATGAACGAACCCAGCTTGCGGAAGCGCTGATAGCGGTCTTCCCTGAGGGCATCTGGTGAGAGCTGGCTCAAGGCCGAGAGGTGCTCGAAGAGGCTGCGATCCAGCAATCGGGCTGCATCACTATGACTGTGGTGCGCGCCGCCCGGGGGCTCGGGCACGATGGCGTCGACCACGCCCAGCTCGAGCAAGTTCGGCGCCGTGATGCGCAGGCGCGCCGCGGCTTCCGGCGCGCGCTCGGGCGTCTTCCACAGGATGGAGGCGCAGCCTTCGGGCGAAATCACCGAGTAGTAGCTGAATTCCTGGACGAGCACGCGGTTGGCGACGGCTAGCGCGAGCGCTCCACCCGAGCCACCCTCGCCGATGATGGCGGTGACGATCGGCACACCGAGGCCAGCCATGGCTTCGATGCAGGCGCCGATGGCTTCACTCTGGCCGCGCTCCTCCGCTTCGAGCCCGGGGAACGCACCCTTGGTGTCCACGAAGGTGATCACCGGTAGTGAGAAGCGATCGGCCAGGGCGTAGAGGCGCAGGGCCTTGCGATAGCCCTCGGGGTTCGGCATGCCGAAGTTCCGGAGCACGTTCTCGCGCGTGTCCCGGCCCTTCTGGTGCCCCATCACCATCACGCTGCGCCCGTGGTACTTGGCGAGGCCCGCTACGATGGACGGGTCGTCCTTGAAGCGGCGGTCGCCGTGCAGCTCGACGAAGTCCTCGAAGAGGAGCCGAATGTAATCCAGCGTGTAGGGCCGAGCCGGGTGCCGCGACAGCTGTACCTTTTGCATCGGTGACAGCTTGGAAAACACCTCGCGGGCCAAGCGCGCCGTGCGCTCCTCCAGCTTTTCCAGCTCCCCCTTGTAGCGCTCGTCCCGCTCCGCCAAGTCGCGCAAGTCCCGAACTCGACTCAGGAGCTCGACGACAGGTCGCTCGAACGGCAGGACGTGCGCCATGGGGGGGCTGAGATTGTCCTCTACTCGGCGCCCCGTCGAGGGGGAAAAATCCCGCCAAACTGGCTCAACCAGTCGGCTGGTCGGCGTTTTTGCTGCGGACGGGGGTTCGCAGATCAGCGACGGCGCTGCGGCTCAGCCGATTTCGCCCGTGATGTTGAAGCAGCGGAACGGCTTCTCTTTGTTCTTCAGGTTGGCGGCGGGCAGCTCTTCGTAGGAAAAGAGGCCGCGCAACTCCTCGAGGGTGGTCTCGCTCACCACGACCTGGCCCGACTTGGCAATGCCGCACAAGCGCGCGCTGACGTTGGCGGTGTCGCCGATCACGGTGTAGCTGAGGGCCTTCGAGCTACCGATGTAGCCGGCGACGAGGCCCCCGGTGTGCACGCCGTAGCCGACGCCGAGCCGGCTCTTGCCTTGGGCTTCGCGCGTCTGATTGAAGGTTTCGAGCACCTTGATCTGCTCGAGCGCGCAGCGCACGGCGCGGCATGCGTCGTCCGGGTGCGTCGCGGGGGCGCCCCAGAGCGCCATAATGCCGTCGCCCATGAACTTGTCGAGCGTGCCTTCGTATTTGAAGATCGTCTCGACCATGAGCTCGAAGTAGTCGTTGAGCATCTCGACGATCTCTTCCGGCGTGGCGCGTTCGCTCATGCTGGTAAAGCCGCGGATGTCCGAGTTGAACACGGTGCAGCGCTCGACGCTGCGGCCGCCCTTCTCGATGGCCAGCTCTCCCGACAGCACCTTGGCGGCCACGTTCGGCGAGAGCACGCGCGACACTTCCTGGATCTTCTTACCCAGTGTGTTGATCTCGATGAACATGGCCGCCTGATTGGCAATCGCGGTCACGATCTCGAGGTCCTTGGTCTGGAATGCGGCAATGCTCTGGCTGTCCAGCCAGAGCACGCCCACGATATCGCCTTCGTGGAGCATGGGAGCCACGATGGCGGAGCTGATGTTGTGGAGGACCAGGCTCTTGCCCTTGGCAAACTCCTTGGCCGCGTCGTGCGTGAGCACGGTGGCGCGCTCCTCCACCACGCGGTTCATGATGTTGGACGAGACCTGAATCGGCGCGTCCTTGCCGTCTCGGCGCAGGCTGGAGGCGGGGGCGAGCTTGTGCTCGGCGGTGTCGTCCTTGAGAAAGATGACGCCGCGGTCCGCCCGCACGAAGCGGAAGATCGTGGAGAGGATCTTCTCGAGCAGGGCAGGCAGGTCGCGTTCGAGGGCGATCTCGCGCGACAGCTCGTGCGTCAGGCGCAGGCGTTCATAGTCCTGAGCGAGCTGGGCGGGATTCTTGGAGACCTTGTCGAAAGGCAAAAAGCCCTTCTCCGTCGCGTCGATCTGGGCCCCGATGGAGTGGGCGTCGTCGGCCGCCAGGTCGACCCGCGTCCGCATGCCCAGGCGCCGCTCCGAGCTGGAGGGGAGCGCGCTGGCCGGCTGCGCGCTGCCGGGTGGCTGCAAGTTGCTCAGATTGAGCGCCGGGCCCGACATGGGCTGAAATCCGCCTGGCGTGGACGAGCCTGGCGTTGAGAGGGGCTGCGGGATGGTCGGCTGGCCCATCGCTTCCTGCGGTACGCCGGATACCTGGTTCCAGATGGGCGTCGGCGCCTTCTGCGGCAGTTGGTCCGTTTGCTCGATGCGGGCCTTGGTTTGCCCCATCGCGATTTCGGCGCCTTCGGGCAGGAGGGCCTCACCGTTGACGCGGTCTCCGTTGACGTAGGTTCCGTTGAGACTGCCCAGATCGCGGAGGATGAACTTTCCGTCCCGGAGCTCGATGAGGCAGTGCTCTTTGGAGACGATGCGATCGAGGACCTGGATCGAGTTGTTCGGATGGCGCCCGAGTGAGTTCTTGGTGCGCAGCTCGACCGTGCGTTGACCCTCCGGAGTCGACAGGACCAGGCGCGCCATCTCCCGCCAGGCTAGCGGCCCGCCTGGCCCGGAACAAGATCCGCCCCCGTTGGCCCAGCGAGGCAACCGAGCGAGCCAGCCGAGTGAGCCAGCCGAGTGCGCTAACTGCCCACATGCCGGACCCGCACTATTGCCGATTGGCCTCGCAAGATGGCCGGCGCACGTTTCGAAACAGGGAATGCGCCCGACGCGCGGGAGGTTGGATCACCTGAGACCCGAGCATTTCCATGCGCGTGATTGACGTTTTTCAGCCCTCCGGCACTCTTGGAGGAGCGCCCATGACGACTGTGAGCCAGACCTGGAAGGACGTTCCCGTGGACTGGGAAGCGCTCGAAGACGCCTTCGAGAACAACGCGCCGGAGGTTCACAGCTACTTGCACGTCAAGACGGGTGAGGTGCTCAGGGTCGTGGACGGCATCGCCGACCCGGACATGCACTCGAGGATCGCACTCGACGTCTCCTACATGCGCATCGATCCGGTGAGCTCGCGGGAGCAGTACCGCTGGATGGAGCGGTTCATCCCGATGGTGGAGGACCCGGACATCCAAGGGCGCCTGATGGCGGCCATCGACGGCAAGGGCGCCTTCCGCCGGTTCAAGGATGTCTTGATGGCGTTCGCTCCGGAGCGGGAGCGCTGGTTTGCTTTTCGCAGCGAGCGTCTGCGGGTGTTCATGGAAGCCTGGCTGAACGCGCACGGTCTGCGCGCCATCGCTCGACCCCAGGCCCCCATCGAGCCGGCCGCGCCGCCGGTGTCGGCGACCCTTGCCCCCGAAGCGCCCGAACCGGTGCCTTCGAGCGCTCCGGAACGCGGTCGGGCCGGCAGCGACCTGTTCAAGAAGCAGCTGGCAGAGATCGTCGAAGGACTCACGGCGCGGGACCTCGACAAGCTGGTCGCCTTCGGCGAGTTCCTGAAGGCGCGCCGTTCGGCGCGGAGCTACTCCGGCCGTGGCGAAGCGCAGCGTGGTGAAGCGCCAGCCAGCACGCGGCCTTTGCGCGAGCCCGCATTCGAAGCCCGCACCCTCGGCGCTGGGGCGTTGGACGCAGCGCCGCCGGCGCCCCTCGCGGACAGTGCCTTGGATCCAGCCGACGGCCCGCCGCCGCCGCGCCGCATCGGTGATCGACGCTAAGGTGTCATGGGTCGGCGAGCGTCGTGTCTACTCGCTGTCGCTCTGACCGGCGCACTGGGTCGTGCTTCCGCGGCGGAGCCGCCCGCGAGCCAGCCTCGTCGTGGACCCGCTCCCGCGGAGTTCGTGGTGGTCGATCGCGCGGCCGTGCGCTTCAGCGCCGGCGGCGCGGAGCGACCACACTTCGTCTACGAGCGTGAGCTGGCGTTCGAGGCGCGCCTGACCGCGCTCTCCGACCCTGCATTTCGTGCCGGTCAGGAGCCTTTCCGGCGGCACCACTTGCAGGCCGCGCTCGAGCGCCACATCGCGGAGGTCCTGCTGGCCGAGCTGCGTCTCGAGGAGCAGCCAACCAAGGCGCGGCTAGCTCATCAGGTCGGCGCTGCCCGAGCCGTGCTCGAGCAGCAAGTGGGTGGCGCAGCCGCACTCGACGCGGCAGCTGCGGCCGAAGGGATTGGCCAAAGCGAGCTCCAGCGACTCTTCGAGCGGCAGGCGCGGGCCAGTCTGTACTTGGACACCATGGTGACTCCGATGCTCGAGCCCGGCGAGTTCGAGTTGCGACGTGCCCACCGCTCGGGCAAGACGCCCTTTTCCGACCTACCCTTCGACGAAGCCAGGCCGCTCGTCGAACGCTGGTTCGTCGGCCAAGCGTTGCGCGCCGCCGCGGCGAACTTCTACCAGAGCGCTCGGTCTCGGCTGAAAGTCGAGTTCCTCTGAGTTTCGGCCGACGGCGGGGGCAAGCTCACCATTTCACGGTGACGGATGGCGGCTGGACCTGCGTTTCGATGGCGCGCAGGTCGACGACGACCGGCACGGTCGCAGAGCCGTGGGGCGTATCCTTGTCGAAGAAGCCGGCCGCAGCGAGATCGGCGCGCGGGACAATCTGGTCTTCGTGCAAGGCCGAGATCGCCTCGGGCGTGCCGGTGACCGTGACGTCGACCAGCCGCGGTAGGACGGTGGCGTAGGCAGGCCCGATGACCTGGACTTCGAGGCCTGGGTAGAGCTTGTCGCTCTTGCGGCGCACCACGTCGACGGTCACGGTGGCGGCGGGTAGGCCGAGCAGCTGGACGCGCTGCGGCGGCGTCAAAATGGCGATTCGCCGGGCCCAGCTGCCCTCCGTGAGTCCCGTCACCACGTACGGTGCCAAGGCGGCGAACTGCATCGTCTCGACCAGTGTCGTCGGCCCGCGCACGGTGACCTTCTCGGGATCCACCTTGGGCTCCCCATGGACGACCCGCCCTTCGGCAACGGCCCCCGTGATCGACGCGTGAAGCGGGACCTGCCTGGTGACGACGTCTTCCCACTCGAGGTCGAAGGACGGCGGATCGACGAGAACGATCTCGACGTCGCGCGGCAGGGTGAACATCTCACGCTTGAACTCGACACGGCGCGGGTTGCCTTGTCGCAGATCCACTTCGACCGGCGGCACTCCTTCGTGGATCAGCGTGCTCATCGCCCGTGCCGGGCCGCGCACGGTGAGGTGGACGCTGGCTGGGACTCGAGTCATCAGCTCCTTGTCGCCGCCCTCGGGCGGCAGGCTGATGACGCTCATCGGGATCGTGCGTTGTTCGACGTCCTCGCGGCCGTGAACGTAGCCGAAAAAGCCCAGGCTGAAGACCAGGGCCATGGCCTTGAGTGGTAGGTTCTCGGTGAAGGCTTCACGCAACCACTGCAGGAAGGCGTCGCTCACGTGGGTGAACTCCTGGGATCGTCGGGGTCATCGGGATCTGGGGGCAATTCGAGGCCCTGACCGCGAGGCATGGGACGCGACGGGGAGGTGACCGATTGCCGCAGCGAAGCGTCGACGGCCGTGTCGTCTTCGCTCGTACTTGCCGCGACGCCGCCAGCACGTGGCGTTTGGACGGCTGGAGGTACGGTGGCATTGACGGACGCTGGCAGCGGCGTTTGCACGGCAGCGGGTGCCGGAGTTGCCTTGCGTAGTGGTGCCGGTGGTACGGAGATGGCTCGGCGCGCAGTGCTCGGCGGAGGTGCTTGCTGCTCGTCGCTCTGGGCGCGTTCGCGCGGCTCCACCTCTGGCGGTAGTACGCTTTGGCTCGAGCGACGACGCTGCAGTTGCCGGCTTTTCCGCCGCACCTTGGGGCTCATGATGGAGAGCAGCATTTCGCGCAGCTGCTCGGCCTGCAGGTTGGACGCGACGTTGCCGTTGAAGCAAAAGCTGATGGTCCCGCGTTCCTCGCTGACCACGACGACGACGGCGTCCGTCTCCTCGGTAATGCCAATGGCGGCGCGATGGCGGGAACCGAAGCTCGGATCGAATACCCTGCTCTCGGGCATCGGAAAGAACACACCGGCTTTGGCGACGCGCAGGTTCCGGAGGATGACCGCGCCATCGTGCAATTTGTTGGACGCATCTGGCAGGAACAAGGACACCAAGAGCTCACGCGAGACCCGGGCATCGAGCGTGATGCCCTTGTTCTGGCCGATGAACTCGTCGAGGTTCGCATCCTGCTCGAACGCGATGATGGCGCCGACGCGATGTCGGGCCAGCTCCCCTGAGGCGAGCACCACGCTCTCGATGACTTCGGACTCCTGGGCGCGCGCGAAATTGCCGAAAAACGCTCGACTTCCCACGCGTTCGAGGGCGCGCCGAATGTCGGTCTGGAACACCACCACGATGACCAGGATGATGCTTTGCAGGAGCGCGCCGAACAGCGCGACGATGGTCACCAGGCCGATCGCCTGAGCCACGACGTACATGAGCGACACGATGCCCAGGCCCGTCGCGATTTGCATCGCGCGCGTCCCGCGTGCCACCAGAAGCAGGCGATAGAACAGGTAGTAGACGACGACGATGTCGGCCACGTCGCGCAAGAGCTCGAGCGGCGTGCGGTGCGACAGGTAGTTGGCGAGGGTTTCAGGCATCGAATGCCTCCCGCTCCGACCGCCCCAGCGGCTGACGATCATCCTGGCTGATGGGCCCGCCTTCCAGTGCTTGCTGCACCACCAGCGCCTGCCTCAGCGCGGCTACGTCATGGACGCGGAGGATGCGCGCGCCCCCGGCGGCTGCTGCCAAACACGCGGCGATCGTTCCGCCCAGGCGATCTTGCGGGCCCGAGCCATCGAGGGCGCCAATGAAGGATTTCCGACTCGGACCGACGCAGATCGGTGCCCTTAGCCTCGAGAACTCGCGCAGCCGCCGCAGGAGCTCCAGGCTGTGACGTGCGCTTTTGTGAAAGCCGAGACCGGGGTCGAACAAGATGTGCTTGGACGGGACGCCTTCCTGCAGTGCGCGCGCGCGGGCTTCCTCCCACTCTCGCAAGACGTCGGCGACCACGTCCTCGTAGCCGTCCTCCGGATAGGCGCCGAAGCCGAGCATGCCGACGGTCGGGAAACGGCTGTGCATGAGGAGCAGGCAGGCGTCGTGCTCCGCCACTGCGGCGGCGAGGTCCGGGTCGGAAAGGCACGAGACGTCGTTGACCAAATGAGCACCCTGCTCGAGAGCCCAGCGCGCTACCTTGGGTGAAGTCGTGTCGATCGACACCATGGCGCCGGAGCGGAGCGCGTGCACCAGGGCGGCCTCCGCGCGCGCGATCTGCACGTCAGCGTCGACCGATTCGGCCCCGGGCCTGGTCGATTCGGCGCCGATGTCGACGATGTCCGCCCCTTCGGCCAGGAGCTTGTCGATGCGCCGTTCTTGCGGCTCCACTTCGACGTATTGCCCACCGTCGAAGAACGAGTCCGGCGTCACGTTGACGATGCCCATGAGCGCCGCTCCGCGCTCACGACACACCAAGTCCACGAAGTCCGGAAAGCTCCCCACGGCCCCCTCGGGGTAGCAAGAGCTGGGGTTTGCGGCAAGAAAGCCTTGACTTTCCGAGAAGGCACTTTCGCGGCGCCGATCGAAGGGCGCGCCTTGGGTGTGGGGCAGCTGCGTATTACCCTCACAATAGGCCCGGTGTGTCGCCACGCATGACCGACAAGACGAGTTTCGTGACAGCCCTCTTCGACGGCCGCTTGGAGCCGGGTGGGCTGGCACCGTTCCCGCGCCTCACCGCAGATCCCAAAGAGACGGCGCTGCTCTTCACCCGCATTCGCGGCGACACACAGTCTCCCCCGGGGGTCGAGCGTTTGCGCGGCCTGGGCCTGCTCAGCTCGAGTGAGGCAGCACCGCACCTGTGGCTCAGTCGCGTCGTGCGAGAGCTCGCCGGGGTCGACGTGTCGACGGCCCTGTCCTTCATTGCCCACGTCAGTCTGGGCCTCCGCCTCGTGGACGAATACGGAAGTGAGGCGCAGCGCACGGCTCTGCGCCGTCATCCCGGCGGGGCCGTGCTGGCATTCGGCCTGACCGAAGCCAACCCAGGCAGCGATCTCAGCCAGGTGCAGACCTACGCCGAGCCCACGGCGGGCGGATTTCGGCTGAGCGGCATCAAGAATTGGGTTACCAATGCAGCGGTGGCCACCCATTTCGTGGTGCTGGCGCGGACTGCGCCGCCGGGCGCGTCCACCAAGCCTCGGCTGACGGCCTTTCTCGTACCGAGGGGTCCGGGCCTCACCGTGCGGCCGCTCGATTCGTCCGTGCTGCCCGGTTCCTCGGTCGGCGAGCTGGTGCTCGAGCGGGTCGAGCTGCAAAGTGGCGACGTCCTGGGTCCGCCCGGCAAGGGGTTCCGGGTGGTCATGCGTGGCCTGTCGGACGCACGCCTGCAGGTGGGAGCGGCTGCGCTCGGTGCGTGCATCCGGGCGTTCGACGAGACCGTGGAACGGTTGAACCAGCGGCGCGCCTTCGGCCGTAAGGTGGGTCAGTTCCCCTCGGTCCAGGACCGTGTGGCCGCGATGCTGGCCGACATTCTCGCCCTCGAGAGCCTGGTGCACGGCGCGGCGGGGGCGTCCGAGGGCCGGCCGGAGGCGGACCCCGTCGAACGGGCCGTCGTGCGGCTGGCGGCTTCCCGGACCTCGGCCCGCGTGCTCGACATTGCGCGCGAGCTGCAGGGGGCCGCAGCGTTCGCTGGCGATAGCGTGGCCTCGCGGCGCTGGGCCGACACCCGGGCCCTCACCCTGCTCGACGGTTCGGACTTGGCGCTCGAGTCGTTCATCGTGCTCGAGGGGACGCGCAGTTTGCGGCAGAACCTCGATACTTCGGCGCGGCCGGGCTTGGTCCAGAGCCTGAACGACTTCAAGGGCGGTCTGCTCGTCGAGGCCTCGTCGCGCCTGGCCCGGCGGGCGGCCGACGAAGACGGGGTCTTGGCAGCGGCACTCTCGGAACGGGCCGTGCGCTTCGCGGCCGCGGTGCGGACGCAGCTTCGCCTGTACGGCAAAGAGATCATCGAGATGCAGCATGTGCAGCGGCGCCTGGCCATGGTGCTCACGGAGCTGTCCACCTGGCACGCCCTATCGATGCGGGTCGCCAGCGACCGCAAAGAGCACGGGGAAACCGGCAGTCGGCGCATGCGGGAGGCGGCCGAGATTTGGGCTGAGGCCGCGAACCGCCGGGTCGAGCACGAGCTCTCTGCCCTGACGGACAACGACGACGCCAAGCGGGACCGCATCGCCAGCCGGGCCTACGAGGACCGGGCCTACCCGTTCGACATCGCCTAGGCCGAAAACTTGGCGCTTTGGCGGGCTTTGCTAACGTCCCCCCGGTGACACGCTGGCTTCTCGCCCTCGGGCTCTTGCTGCCCGGCCTCGCCCTGGGCGGGCTAGGCCAGGAGCGTGCTCTGGCCGCCAACAAGTACCTGGAGATCCCGCCGGCCGGCGAGGCCGAGAACACGCGGGCGTACCACTACGCGAACCTCGACAACGACGAGACACTGCGCGAGCTCGATCGACGCGGGATTCCGTACGAAAGGCAGGAGCCGGTCCCCGGTGTGCGCTTGCCCATCCGCTTGGCCGGACGCCTGCATGGCGTGTGGATTCATTCGGTGCTTCCGGCCGAACAGCGCAAGACCACCCCGTTCGAGATCCTGGATGGGCGACTGGCGCTCGCGCTCGACGACCTCTGCGCCATTCTGCGCGCTCACGGGTTCGTCGAGGTGGTGCACTTCACGATGTACCGCCCGCCCCACGACCAGCCGGCGCGCGCCGGCGAGTTCTTGCACCGGCACCCCGGTGGCATGGCCATCGACCTGGGCGCGATCAAGAAGGACACCGGTCACTGGGTGGCCGTTGGACCTCATTGGCCCAGCCAGATTGGCGCCAAGAGTTGCGGTCCGGAAGGCCGAAAACTCCAGGGCCGCCGGGGTCGCGAGCTGCTCAGCGTCGCCTGCGAAGCGTCCGACATGCGCATCTTCACATACATGCTGACGCCACACTTCGACGAAGCGCACGCTGACCACTTGCACCTCGAAATCAAGGCGGGCGTAAAGTGGTTCTTGGTCAACTGAGGCTAGCGCTGGAGGCTCCGGCATGGAGCTAGGCCGTCTGATTGGCCCCGAGCTGCGCGAGCTCCTGCGCGACGAGCCGGATCAGGTCAAGGACCTGGTGGAGGACTTTCATCCACAGGACGTGTCGGAGTGCCTGGAGGCGCTGGACGATCAGCTCCTAGTTCGCGCCTTGAAGGCGTTTCCCATCGAATACGGCTCACAGATCTTCGAGCGTCTCGAGGAAGATCGCCAGCTCTCGATCGCGAGGCTCCTCGGCCTCGACAAGACCGCGCGGCTCGTCAGCCAGATGGATGCCGACGACGTGGTCGATTTCTTCGGCCTTTTGCCGGAGGAAACGCGGACCAAGCTGCTCAGTAGGCTGCAGACGTTCGACCCCGAGGTCGCGCTCGACATCGAGGAGCTGACCCGTTGGCCCGAGGACACCGCGGGCGGCCTGATGAACAACTGGTTCGTCGAGGTGTCGGAGCGGGCCACCATCGACAGTACCCTGCAGGAACTTCGGGCCCAGGCGGCGGAAGGCGTGGAAGTTCTGGGCGTCGTCTACGTAGTGTCGGCCGACGGACGCGTCGTCGGCTTCGTGACGCTCAGGCAATTGCTGATGGGCTCGCCCAATCGGCCAGTGGTCGAGGTCATGAATGCCAACATCGTCAGCGTCCCGCCCGAGATGCCGCAGGAGGAGGTAGCTCGCACCTTCGCTCGCTACGATTTCCAGGCGCTTCCCGTAGTGGACGAAGCCCAGAAGCTGCTCGGGGTGATCACCCCCGACGACGTCATCGACGTCGTGGCCGAAGAAGCCGACCTCGACGCGCAGAAGATGGCGGCAGTCGCGCCCCTCGAAAATCCGTATTTTGCGGTGCCCTTCTGGATGTACTTTCGCAAGCGGGCTCCGTGGCTGCTCGTGCTGTTCGTCGGCGGGTTCTTCACCACGACGACCATGGAAGCATTCGGCCCCGTGCTGCGTGCCATGACCCACCTGGCCTTCTACGTCCCGCTTCTCATCAGCGCAGGCGGGAACTCGGGTTCTCAATCTGCGACCATGATCATCCGCGGACTAGCCGTGGGCGAGATCCAGATCGGCGACTGGTGGAAGGTCGGCCTGCGTGAGGCTGGGCAGGGCCTTCTGCTCGGAGCCATGCTGGCCATGACCGGTGTGCTGCGGGCTCTGCTTGGCGGAGATGGACTGGACATGGCATTCCTCGTGGGAACGACCATCGTCGCGATCGTGACCATGGGCTGCCTGGTCGGCAGCATGATGCCCCTGCTCTTGCATCGCCTGGGGGTCGATCCGGCCACCAGCTCGACCCCATTCGTGGCTTCGGTGGTCGATGTCGTTGGCATCGTCGTCTACCTCGGGCTGGCACGCCTGCTCCTTGCTGGTCTGGACGCCAGCTTGAGCGGAGCGGGCGGCTGAGCTGTCGTCGGTGGTGCCCCGTCTGCTATTGTCCTCCGCCGAGTCATGGTTCAGGCCCCCGACCTCACCCACGCCCTCTTGGAGCTGGGCGTTTCCAGCTCGGGAGACCTCGACGAGGCCCAAGCCCGGCAGCTCATCTATGGCGGCGACCTCGAGCTGAACTTGCTCGAGCTCCAGGCCGTGAGTGAGGAGGGGCTCTTGCGGGCACTCGGTCGGGCGACGGGGCGTCCGGTCTCGGCGCTGGGGCCGCTACCGGTGGAGCCGCTAATCACCGCCAAGGTCCGGGCCGTCGTGCCCGAGGCCGTCGCCGGTTTCGCCGAGGACCGCACCGTTCTCATCTCGCTGGCCGGTTCGCCGACGAGCGAGGAGGAGGGGTCCCTCTTGGCCGCCTGCCACGAGTGGCGCAGTCTGGTGCAGCTGACGACGACGCTGCGACTACTCGAGGCGCAAGCGCTGCTCGACGGTGGCAGCCTCGAGCGCCGCGTGCAAAGTCAGCTCGCCCGCAGCGGTCAGCTCCTCACCCGGTTGCAGACGGCCCCGCCGCCCGCTTCCGTACCGGCGGCCGTGGCCGAGCCAGCCCCGCTGCCGGCGGTGCCTCCTCCTGTTGCCGGTGACTCTCCGGTCGATAGCAGCCTGTCCGAATTGAGCAGGCTCGTGAATCCCGAAGGCCTGAAAGGGGGCTTGCCGCCGCCGTACGTCGCCGTGAGCACTGCGGCAACGCCGGCACCCGAGAGCAGCAGCGGCGAGGAAACGGCGCCGCCACCCGCCGGCTACCAGGAGCTTGCTCGTAGTGTCATGCCCCCGGCCGAGGCACCGCGGGCGCCGAGCGCGCGCCCCCTCAGTGCGCGCCCGCTCAGTGAGCATCCGCTGAGCGCACCGCCGCCCGAGCCAGCCTACTCGCAGAAGGACGTCATTTCGGACCTCACGGCTGCTCGGGACAAGGACACGATCGTGTCGGCGATCTGCCGCTTCTGCGCGCAGTTCTTCGAGTACGTGGCCGTCTTCGGGGTGCAGGCCAACGAAGCGCGAGGTCTCGTCGCATCGGGTCCGGGCCGGGCCGCCGATCGCCTGCACGATCTGCGTGTCCCACTCGACCTGCCGAGCACGCTCTCGCGCGTGAAAGAAACTGGTCAGCATCGCGTGGCCCGCCTGCGTGCAGGCGGACTCGAAGGTGGCCTCGTGCGGGACCTCGAGCGCCCGCTCGGCCGGGCGGTGCTGCTGTTGCCGGTGACGGTGCGCGACAGAACGCTCCTTCTGATCTGGGCGGATGACGGCGCCGACGATGTCGACATCGAGCACGCCCTGCCTGCGCTGAGCATCGTCCGTACCGCGGGAGCGGCGCTCGAGCGGGTATTGATGGAGCGCAAGCGCGCTAGCCGTTTGGCCCGACCATCGCTCGTGCCCGGCGCCTGGTCCAGCAAGCCGGAGCCGGCGCCCGGGGCCTCCGCCCCTGGGGTCCCGGACCGGACGAGTGCCGTCCCGTCCGCGCCGCCGCCTGCCCCAGTAGAGGCCCCTGCGCCGCCCGCGGTCACGCCGCCGATCGTCCCAGCGAGCGGTGCCTCCGGCGCCGGTGCCAAGCCAGTGTTCGAATCCTCGCCCACGCGCCTCGGCATGTCGATTCCGCCCGCCGGATCGCGGCCGCCCGGGGCGCGCTCTTCGCCGCCCGAGGCCAGTCCGGCGCGCAGGTCCAACGCTCCGCCCTCGCTCGAGCGCCATCAGACCAAGCGCGACTTGGCCCCACCGGAAGCTCGCGTCAGCAGTCCTCCGAAGGCGGATAGCCTGGGCCCGCAGCCCGAGGTCCCCAAGAAGCGCAAGCTGAGCGACTCGTTTTCGGACGTGGATGCGCGCAATCGGCCGAGCTCGAGCGCCCCCGCGGCTGGCGAATCGGAGCGACCGCTCGTGTTCCCTTCGGACCACCCCAAGACGATGAAGGGGTTTCCGGCTGACTTGCGACTCAAGGCCAGCCTCTCGCCGGCGCCGAAGGGGACCACGCCCCTGCTCTCGCGTCGCATCGTGACCGTCTCCGAGCAGTCACGGGAGGAAGAAGCGCAGACGTCGGGTCCCTCGAGTGCAGGGACGATGTTCAGCCGGCGTGCCGAGGAGACTCCGCAGCCGCGTGCATCCGAGCGACCCCCAGCTCGACCATCGCCCGCACCGCTGTCGTACCGCGCGCTCGTCGATCAGTGGGTCCTCGGCGATGAGGATGCGCTCGTACGGCTGGTCGAGGGTGGAGAGTCCGCCGTCGGCGCGCTCATTGCGGCCTTCCCCGGTCCAACCGAGGAACCCAAGTCCCAGCAGACGCGTGCCTCGGAGTGTGGACCCGTCCTGCGCGCGATTGCGGCCATCGGCACGCGGGCGACTCCATTTCTGACCGTGCGCACGGCGGACAGCGACGCGGTCGTGCGGCGCTGGGCCGTCTTCCTTTTGGGTGAGCTGCCGGGGCGAGATGCAGCGCGCGCGATCGCCGATCGTCTACTCGACGAAACCGTGGATGTGCGGCGGGCGGCCCTCGCCTCGGCGCGCCGCATCCAGAGTGACGCGGTGACCCGGCGTACCCTGCGCTCGCGGCTCGAAGAGATGATGCGCGACGCGCAGCTCATGACCGACGAGCGCTGCGCTGCCGTGGAGGCCATTGCCGACATCCGCGAGCACGAATCGATCCCGATGCTCCTGCAGCTGCTCGACGACGAGAGCACTGCCATCAGGCGCGCCGCTCGCTGGGCGCTGTCCGTGCTCACGCGTCACGACTTTCAGGAAGACGCCCAAAAGTGGAGGGATTTCTGGCAAAGGCACCGGAACGAGTCCCGAACCGAGTGGCTGCTTCTGGCCTTGAAAAACACGGAGGCCGACCTGGCACGCGCCGCCGCCGACGAAATCGAGAGCTTGCTCGGAGCGCCCGTCGGAGACGTTGCCGCGCTGACGGACGAGGACGTTCAGCGCTTGCGCGAAAAGCTCGCGCAAACCAGGGTGTGAGTTCAGAGTGACTCTTCTCCCACAGTGTGGGGGTTTACAGCGCCGAGGATGGATGGCATTGGACCGAGTCCATGCGTCTCGGAAGTGAAATGGACCCGGCCTTGCAGGCTGCGACGCAGGCACTCAGCCGCCGCGCTCAGTATCAGGCCAGTCGCTTCGCTTCGATTGAGCTCCGTGCTGCCAAGGGGAACGCCCTGCGCACTGGCCGTCGCCTCGTGCCGCTCGGCTACGCGATGGCCACGACGTTCGGTCTGGCGCTGGTGCTCGCTGCCTGGTTTTTCTAGGACGGTTCTCGTGAGCCCGGCGCGCCCGCTCACCGCAGGCGCCTGCCGGGTGCTCCGCCGCCGTCACTTCTTTTTCGGCTCTGCAGCCTTGGCGTCCACTGGCTTCGCCTTGGCGAGCTCGATCTTCCACTCCACGGTGACCTCTTCGCCTTGGTAGAGCTTCACCTGGACCGAATTGATCGCGCGCAGCACGCACTCGCCGACCGGCGTGCCGTCGTAGGGTGAGTTGATGGTGGCCTTGCTGACAGAGCCATCGTTCGCGAAGGTGATCGCCAGCTCCGCAGTGCCCGGCTGGTAGCCTTCGAGCTGACTCTTCTCGAAGGTGTTGGGGCAGTCCGCAGCGTTCAGGCTGGCGCGCTTCAGCTCGTGCTTGGCGTGGTCCTGGTCGAACTTCTCTGCCTTCTCGCTGTCCGACTCCACCTGCTCGAACTTGCCCTTGTCCTGATCTTGCTTGGCCATCTGCTCGTCGGCCAAGGCGAGCTGCTCTTCCAGGCGCTCGTCCTGGGATTTCACCTTGGACTTCTTGGGTCCACACCCACTGGCCAAAAGGAGCGCCGCTGCCATCACGAAGACCACTTTGTTCATGGCCGCGGATGCTACAGCGATCGGCTCGTGGGGATCCACCCTTCCGGCTTCCTTGCAGGCCGGGCGTCCGATTTCCCGCCCCCCTGTCAAAGATCGGTGATGCGGTAGTCCTTGATCTTGTAGAGCAGGGCGCGGTGGCTGATCTCGAGCAGCTCGGCGGCCCGAGTGCGGTTGCCGCGCGTTCGGTGCAAGGCGCGGCGGATCAGCACTTCCTCGATGTAACGGGTGGTCTTCTTCACGCTCAGCTCGCCGCTGGCGAGTTGCAGCTTGATCGGGTCTCGCACGTCCCGGATGCGCTCGGGCAGGTCGGCCGCGGAAAGCTGGTCGCTCTCGGCTAGGACCATCGCACGTTCCACGGTGTTCTCGAGCTCTCGTACGTTGCCCGGCCAGGAGTATTCGTAAAGCAAACGCCTGGCTTCGCTGGTGACGCCTCGGACCGCAGTGCCTAGGCGCGCATTGTTGCGCACGATGAAGTGATCGATGAGCAGGGGAATGTCCTCGCGACGATCGCGCAAAGGCGGCACCCAGATCGGGAGCACGTTGAGCCGATAGTACAAGTCCTCGCGGAAGCGTCCTGCCGTCACCTCGGCGTTCAAGTCGCGATGAGTTGCAGCGATGATGCGCACGTCGACCTGGATGTCCTTGGAGTCCCCGAGCCTGCGGATCTTCTCGTCCTCCAGCACGCGCAAGAGCTTCACCTGCAGACCAAGGGGTAGCTCGCCGATTTCATCGAGCAGAAGGCTGCCCCCGCTGGCCTCCTCGAACAGGCCCTTGCGATCCTGATTCGCGTCGGTAAACGCGCCCCGCTTGTGGCCGAAGAGCTCGCTTTCCAGCAGATTCTCCGGGATGGCGCCACAGTTGATGGCAACGAAGGCTTGTCCGCTCCGCCCGCTGCGCGCGTGGATGGCGCGGGCCACGAGCTCCTTGCCGACGCCACTCTCGCCGGTGACGAGCACGGTGGTCTTGAACTGCGCTACCTTGGAGATCGTGCGGAAGATCTCCTGCATCTGAGGGGCTTCGGCCAGGATGTTGTCGAAGCGTGCGCCGCGCGCGATTTCGTCCTTGAGCGCGCGGTTCTCTTTGCGCAATGCCTCGCGTTCCTCGGCCTTCTTCAGGCAGAGCAGGACTTCCTCCGGCTTGAACGGCTTGGAGACGTAGTCGTACGCGCCCGCTTGCATCGCCTCGATGGCCAAGTCGTGGCTGCCGTACGCGCTCATGACGACCACCGTCGCGTCGCTGCCTTTGGCGCGCAGGGCCGACAGCAGGTCCATTCCCCCCATGCGCGGCATGCGCACGTCGGTGATCACGAAGTCCGGACCGAAGCCGTCGATGAGCGGCAGAGCCTCTTCGCCGTTTTCGGCCGTCTCCACTTCGTAGCCCTGACGCCTGAGGAACGTGCGCAGGACCAGGCGCAGATTCTCTTCGTCGTCGACGACCAGAACGCGCTTCATGATGGTCAACGGTATGCAAAAAATTCCCCGTCGGGAAGGGTCGATCACGCAGAAGTTGCGGCCTGCTTGTGGTACAAGTGCGCATGTTCATTGGACTCGATGTCCTCTCACGCCCCTGGGGGAGCCCCGTGCGGCGGCGCCTCAGCCAGGGCAGGTTCGGTGTTTTGACGCATGCCGCGGCGGTCGACGGACGGGGTCAGCGCTGTCTCGACGTCCTGCGCGAGCTCGACCTGCGGCCGAGCATCGTGTTTTCGCCCGAGCATGGACTGGACGGCCTGGTCGAAGCGGAGGTTGCCGTCGGTCGAGACGATAGCCCTGCCACCGGTGTGCCGGTCGTGAGCCTGTACGGCGCGGATCGAGCCTCCCTCACGCCGCGGGCCGAAGATCTGGCGGGACTCGAAGTGCTCGTGATCGACCTCGTCGATGTGGGCAGCCGCTACTACACCTACGTCTGGACGGCGCTCCTCGCCGCGCGCGCAGCGATTGCGGCCGGGGTTCATGTGCTCGTCCTGGATCGACCCAATCCGATCAGCGGAGATCCGAGTCGCCTGGAAGGCGCGCCGCAGAGCGAAGAGTTGCGGTCCTTCGTGGGTCTGGAGTGCGTCCCGATCCGCCACTGTCTGACCCTGGCCGAGCTCTTGCTCGACCAGTTGGCCCGCGAGGGAGTGGCCTTGGGGCCAGCCGCGGGCGTATCGGTCATCCCGACCGAAGGCTGGGAGCGACTTCGGTTGCACGATCCGCGGGCGCGGCCGTTCGTGGCGCCGTCCCCCAACATGCCCACCCTGGAGACGGCGCTCGTCTATCCCGGCGCTTGCTTGCTCGAGGCGACGAACCTGTCGGAAGGGCGAGGTACGACGCGTCCGTTTCAGCTGGTCGGTGCCCCGTTCCTGGATGGCGAGGAGCTGGCCAAGGCCATCGGCGCCGTGCCCGGCGCGTGGATCGTGCCGACGCGGTTCCGGCCCGCCTGGGACAAGCACGCCGGTCAGATCTGCTCGGGTGTGGCCGTATACGTCGAAAGTGAGCGCTCGTTTCGGCCGGTCGCCACGTATCTGCGGATCATTCGTGAAGCACGAGGCCTGGCCGCGGGAAAGTTCGAGCTTTTGCGCCGCCCCTACGAGTTCGAGACCGAGTCGCCGGCCTTCGATCTGTTGACCGGGACGGCACAGGCGCGCGCGAAACTGGAAGCGGACGCCAGTGCTGACGAGCTGGCCGAGCTCGTCTGTCCCGTCGATCCGAGCTGGCGCGATCGTATTTTCGAAGCCGAGGCGCGCTTGCAGTCGGCTCTGGCGCTCTAGGGCACGATCACGCGGGTGATCCAGCCCAAGCGGGCCCAATCCGCAAACCACGCCCCGAGCTGGGTATCCAGCTCTCGCGTGGCTTCGGGCATTTGCTCTGCCGTCGTCTCGCACGCGGCTCCGAGCGCCTGACCGGAAGCGAGGCGCCGGAGCAACTCGTGGGCAGTGCGCGAGATCTCCTTGTCCCACAGGCCGAGCTCGCGCCGGTAGACCACCAGATAAACGGGTTCGACGCGCTCCGCGAGCTCGATCAACGTGCCGGCGCGCAGTTTGCGCCGAAGGTCTGCCGCCTGCGAGCCGAGCTCGAGTAGGCGCAGAGCTCCCGAGATCCCCATCTCGACCAGTGGCCATTGCTCGGGTGAGAGCGCCCCGACGCTGGCGGGATCCAAGGGCGGCTCGTCCGGAGCATCGAACACTTCGAGATAGGCGCGCTCCAGGCGTGCCATGTCGAGCACACTCGGCTCGATGCTTCCTTGGTTCTTTAGATAGTCGGGCAGCTGAAACCCGAGCTCACGCAGACTGGGAGTGATCGGCGGGAACTCCTGCAAATAGCCGCGGACGAGCTCGTCCCACTGCGGGCCGAGCAGGGCCATGGTGCCGGGGAAGTCCTCGCGGAGCGATTCCTCGTGTCGCAGCCAAAATTGCTCGCGGTAGATGTCCACTCGCTCTGCGGCGGACAGCCGAGCGCTCGCCAGAAAATGTTCGCTTGCCCCGAGATCGTCCGTGATCGCCACTGGTCGCTGCACCAGCCCCGACATGAGCTCGAACAGCGCGTCGATGCGCTCGAGCTCGGCTCGTTCGCTCTCCTTCATGTTGCCCCTCCAGCCGAGGCGTCTCGCGTGGGCTCCGTCGACCAGGCAGCCAGAGACCCGGAAGAGCCACCATGCTGTCCGGCGGAACCGCCGTGGCGGGTGACCGCTGGCGAGCGGTCGACCACGTCGGCCCCGAGAACGGGCGCATCGCTCGTGAGCCCCTGGGCTCGCACGGCCGAAAGACGCAGCGTTTCGGCCTTCATCACGTCGAACTCGGGGATTTCCTCGTCCCACTCGAGCAGCGTCGAGACCGGCCCACACAGCCGGATGGCCTCCCGGTACAGGTCGACCACCGGCGCCGGTGTTGGTCCCACGTGCGTGTCGATGATGTGCGTACCGAAATGAGTGTGGCCGGCGACGTGGATCTGGACGACTCGGTGATGAGGCAGGCCGCGCAAGAACTCGAGCGCATCGAGGTCGTGATTGAAGGCGGAGACGTAGATGTTGTTGACGTCCAGGAGAAGGCCACAGTCCGCGCGATCGCACACCTCGGTGACGAAGTCCCACTCGGGCATGCGGCTTTGGCCGAAGGTCAGGTAGCTCGAGGTGTTCTCGAGCGCGAACGGCAGCTCCAGATAGTCTTGAATCATCGCCGCCCGCTGGGCGATGCGCCCTGCCATGCTCTGGGTGAGCGGCAGGGGCAAGAGGTCGTGGAGATGGGCGCCGCCCGGTCCAGTCCAGCATAGATGGTCGCTGACCCAGGGAGCGCGGACCCGCCGCGCCAGATCGCGCAAGCGCTTCAGCTGTTCCTGGTCCGGTTCGACGGGTCCGCCGATGCCGAGCGAGACTCCGTGCAGCACGACCGGGTACCGTTCGGCGACGCGGTCCAGGTGATAGCGGGGCTTGCCGCCGCCGAAGAAATTTTCGCTGATCGCTTCGAAGAAACCGAGCTCGGGCTGGTGCTGCAGGATGTGGCCATAGTGGGGCACGCGCAGGCCCGCGCCGACCCCGAGGTCGGGCACCTCGAGGTGGGCGGGACGGGTGGCTCGCGACGGAGCTGGAGCCTGTGCGTTGGACATGGCGGAAGTACGCCTGAAGGGCGCTGCCAGTTTCCTGGAGCGCGCTGCCGGATTCAACGTGCCAGCGGCAGACGCGCTTGCCCAGCCCGGCCTAGGGTGCAATTCATGCGCCCATGAGCTCGCCCCGCACCAGTCCGGAAGCATTCCTGGAGCGCCGGCGGCGCCTGGCTCATGCACTACGCGACGCCGGCGTGCCCGCCGCCGCCTTTTGCTCCGGTTGGGCTAGGCCCCGCAACTTTGCCCACAACGTCTACCCGTTCCGGGCCGAGAGTCATTTCCTCTATCTGACGGGTCTCGCGCGCGAGGGTGCCGTTCTCGTGTTGGACGAGGAGGAAGGCGAGGCGCTCTACGTGACCGAGCAGGATCCGGGTGACGTCGTCTGGCACGGCGGGACGGCCTCGCTCGAAGAACTGGCTGACGAGCTCCTGCTTCCCGTGTTGCCACTCGACGAGCTGCCTGACTCGCGCAGCCTCGCCGTTCTGCCGCCGCAAGACGATGAGACCGCCGATTGGCTCGCTGCCATCCTGGATCGCGACGTCGAGGCGCAGAGCGGGCCGCATCTCGGCGGGACGGACTTGGCCCTGGCGCAGGCCATGGTGGACCTGCGGCTCGTGCACGATGACGCGGCTCTCCGTCAGATGCGCTTCGTTGGTGCGATGACGGCGGAAGCCCACCAGGCCACCATGACGCGCCCTCGCTCGTGGAGTGCCGAGGCCAGAGTGCGTGGCGCCATCGTGGGGGAGCTCTTGGCTCGTGGCCTCGACCTCTCCTACGACCCGATCGTCACCCGGAGTGGACACGTGCTGCACGCGCGCGGCAGTCGAGATCAGCTCGTCCCCGGCGATCTCGTCTTGTGCGACGTGGGTGGCGAAACCCAGGAGGGTTGGGCGGGGGACGTGACGCGAACCTGGCCCGCCGCTGGTCGATTCAGCGAAACCCAGCGCGCGATCTACGAGGTCGTGCTCGCGGTCCAAATGCAGACCATCGACGCCGTGCGACCCAACGTTCGCTACCTCGAGCTTCATCGCCAGGCGCTGCGCATGCTGGCGAGCGGTCTAGTGGACGTGGGGATCTTGCGCGGAAACGTGGACACGCTGGTCGAAGTCGGCGCGGCGTCCTTGTTTTGCCCGCATGGCCTGGGGCATCTGCTGGGGCTCGACGTGCACGATATGGAGGATCTAGGAGACTTGGCGGGCTACGCGCCGGGCCGCTCTCGCTCCGAACGGCGCGGAGACAGTGCGTTGCGGCTCGATCGCGACCTGGTACCGGGCATGGTCGTCACCATCGAGCCGGGCTTCTATCAAATCCCTGCGCTGATCGAGCAGGCGCGGAGCGATGCGTACCTTGCGGAGCACGTCGACTTCGACGTCCTTTCTCGATTCGCGGACGTGCGGGGTATCCGGATCGAGGATGATGTGTTGGTGACCGATGGACCGGCGGAAGTGCTGTCCATTTTGGCGCCCAAGCTGGCGGCGGACGTCGAAGGCGCCTGAGGCAGAATCCAGCTGGCCCGGCGAGCCCGGCTGGCGATGCGATCCGGCGAGGGGTAGACATTGCGGATGCGGCAACGGTCCAGCTCTCCATCGCTGGCGTGGATCACCCTCGCTTTGGGGTCCGCCCTCGGCTGCCAGGAAGCGAAAGCGCCGAGCGGCGCGGGTGGGGCCGCTACGGGCGGGGCGCTCGGGTCCGGCGGAAGCGGGGGCGACCTTCCTGCGGAAAGTGGCGGGGCATCCGGCGGAGCGCTGCCGGGCGCTGGTGGCGGAGGAAGTGGTGGCACGTCGACCGGGGGCCAGGACACGGGCAGCGGGGGCGTGCCGGCTTGCGTCGACGGCGGCCAAGGCAGCGTGGGCGGGGCAGCGGCGGATGGATTTGCCCTGCAGCTGACGATGGCGAGCGAGCTCGACGAAAACGCGCCGACCACGGTGGGGATCCTCGAGTGGGCGCTGGACAAACCGTGCCTGCGTGCCGCGCACGTCGAGTTTGGCCTCGATACTCAGTACGGCATGACGGCCCCGGTCGATTTGACGCAGGAAAATCGGCGCACGGTGCTTTGGGGGATGAAACCGGGCAGGACGTATCACTACCGCATCGTGGCGGAGGACGACGATGGCACGTACACGAGCGACGACTACACCCTCGACACGGGGCTAGCGCCGGACATCCCGATCGCTAGCTTCACGGTGGCAGCGTCGAACGCCGACCACGGCTTCTTTTTGGGAACGTTTTGGACGGTCGCTGGCTCCAGTGTCGTGGACGGCCTCTGGACCGGATTCGTGCTCGATACGGACGGCGACTTGGTGTGGTGGCACACCTACGAAAGGGAGTACGGGGGAGAGCAGGGCTACGCTCGACTGCGCCTGTCGGCGGATGGTCGAGATCTGTGGTTTGCCCAGACGAAAAATGGCGGGGCACCGCTGTATCGGGTGAGCATCGATACGCTCGACCACCAACTCTACGAGGAAGCGATTGCTTCGCACGATATTTGTGCCGTCAACGGTTCCACCATGGCCTTTTTGGACTACGGCTCCGTGGGCTGCGACGGAATCGTCGAGATCGACGCGACGGGCACGACGAAGCCGGTGTTCGACCCAACTGGCTTGGAAGGCCTGGAGGAGTGTCACGGCAATTCCGTGCGCTATTCGGCGACCGAAGACGTGTACGTCTATTCCTCACGAACCGACGATGTCCTGGTCGTGGGTCGAGATGGCCAGCTGAAATGGAGACTGTCCGAGAAGGTCGAAGGGGGGAACAGCGCCTGGGGCGGTCAGCAACACGGGACTCATCTCTTGGACGAAAGCATCCTCATCCTGGCCAACTACACGGACGACGAGACGGCCAAGGCGCTCGAGTATTCCTTGGCCGGCGAGCTGCTCGCGACCTTTCCAACCGACAACACCGGACTGAACGCCAGTTTCCTGGGCGACGTGCAGCGCCTTCCCAGCGGAAATACCCTCATCACCTCGGGCTACGAGGCGTGGATTGCGACTCCAGCGGGGGAGGTCAGCCTGAGCATGAGCGCTGGCCCTTGGTTTGGTTACATGGAGTTCCGCACGGATCTGTACGGCCCTGCCGATGACATCTGGCAGTGAGAGAGGGCGGCGCTCGAACGTCAGTTCGAGCCCGGGTCGAGCAAGAAATACGTCTGCATGGGGCCGCGGCCTTTCAGCTCGATGGGGCCGCGAGGCTCGAAGCGGAATAGGTCGCCGAGGCGCTCTGCTACCGCCTGGCTGACGTGGATTCGACCAGCTTCGCCGTGGTGTTCGAGGCGGCTGGCGGTGTTCACGGTGTCGCCCCACACGTCGTAGCTGAACTTGCGGATCCCGATCACGCCCGCGACCACGCTCCCCACGTGGATGCCAGCGCGGATGGCCAGGCCTTCCGCGCCGCGGAGATCCTTGACGACTTCGAGCATTTCCAGCGCTGCCGCGGCGAGCACCTCCAGGTGTCCGGCTCGGGGCTCCGGTAGGCCGCCGACGGCCATGTAGGCGTCGCCAATCGTCTTGATTTTCTCGATCCCGTGACGGTCGCACACCTCGTCGAAGGCCGAGAACACGCGGTTGAGCAGCGCCACGAGCTCCGACGGACTGAGCCTGGTGGAAAGGGGCGTGAAGCCCACCATGTCGGTGAACAGCACCGATACATCGTCGAAGCGCTCGGCAACGGTCCCTGTATTCTTCTTCAATTGCTCGGCGATCTGGGCCGGGAGCACGTTGAGCAGGAGGCGTGAGTTCTCACGGTTGAGCCGCGCGATCTCCAGGTGTGTGCGGACGCGCGCCAGGAGCTCGTGAGCCGCGAACGGCTTGGCGACGTAGTCGACGGCGCCCACCTCGAAGCCACGCACCACGTCCTCGGTGTTGGTCTTGCCCGTGAGGAAGATGATGGGGATCGACGCCCAGGCAGGGTTGGCCTTGATGCGCTGGCACACCTCGTAGCCGTCCATGCCCGGCATCAAGACGTCCAGAAGGAGGAGGTCGGGGCCCACCTTACCAAGCAGGTCGAGCGCGCGAGAGCCATCGGTCGCAACCAGCACTTGGTAGCCCTCGGCGCGCAGGATCGCCGAGATTGCTTGGATGTTCTCGGGGGCATCGTCGACGACGAGAATGCGTTCGGGCACGGTGTCTCTCCTCAGGTTTCCGCTGCCCCGGGCAAGAGGGCGAGGGCTTCGTCGAATGCGTAGCGTCCCACGGCTGCCTCGAGAGCGGCGAGGGCTTCGTCTCGCAAGAGCGCCCGGAGCGCCGAGCGGTTGGCCTCGACCGTGTCGCTGGCAGCCGCGTCGAAGCCCCTCAGCTGCTCTCGCAACTGGTCGAGCATTTGGGCCGTGTCTACGGCATCCATGGGGAGGGGTGTCTCCGCGACCTGAGCCTCCCCTCGCGCGAGCTCCAGGGTCAACTGGGGTAAAGTAGCGGCCAGCGCGGTGGCCAGCGCGTCGAGTGGAGCAAGATCTTCATTCCCTGCGCCCTGGCCCGAGAGCGCCGCTTCGAGCGCTGCGGCGCGCGCATGGACGTCCCGGAGGCCCAGGTTGCCCGCCACACCCTTGAGCGTGTGTGCCGTCCTCACGGCGCGCTCCCGATCGCCGGCGGCGATGGCGCTTCTGACTCGCTCCGGCGCGTCGGCTTGCTCCTTGACGAACCGGTCGAGCAGCTTGCGGTAAAGCACCGCGTTACTGCCCATGCGGCGCAGCCCATCCTCGAAATCGATTCCGGGGATCGCCACGAACTCGGGCGTTTTCGCGTTCTCGGGTGGGGCACTCGGGATCGGTGAGCCTGCGAAGCGGGCCACGGTGCGGATCAAGAGCTCCGGATCGATGGGTTTGGTAATGTGCGCCACCATCCCCTCCTCCAGGCAGCGCTGACGCTCCTCCACCATTGCGTGCGCCGTCATGGCCACGATGGGCACGCTCGCTAGCTTCGGATCGGCCAAGATGCGTGCGGTGGCCTGGTGACCGTCCATCACCGGCATTTGCATGTCCATGAGCACCACGTGAAATGCCTCCGCTCCCTCGGCTTCGAGTCTCTGGACGGCTTCGAGTCCGTTGTTGGCTACCGTCACGCTTGCACCAGCGGCCTCTAGCAGCTCGACCGCGATCTCCTGATTGGTTTCGTTGTCCTCCGTCAAAAGGACCCGAATGCCCGAAAGCGGCTGTGCGCTTTCGACGCTCTCTGCGCTCGCTGCACGCGTTTCCGCATCCGGAGCGAACAGCGAGACGAGCGAGTCGAACAGCATCGACGGCGTGACCGGTTTGATCAACAAGCCATCGAGCGCGAGCGACTCCGCCTCCTCGCGCACCTCTTCGCGTCCGAACGCCGTCACCAGCACGATGCGCGGCGCTTGCTGATGGCCTGCGCTTTTGATGCGCGCTGCGGCCTCGAGGCCGTCCATACCCGGCATACGCCAGTCCATGAACACCACGTCGTACGGGTCGGCCAGGGCATGCTGCCGCACCGCCTCGATCGCCTCGGGACCGGACGCCACCGCGTCGATTCTGGGGGTCACCGCGCGCAAGCCCTCGGTCACGATCTGGCGGGCCACCGCGTTGTCGTCCACGACCAGCACGCGCAGAGTTTCCAGCCGCTCCGGCACGACGCGTCGCTTGCCCTTCGGCACACCCCGCCCCAGCCAGGCCGTGAAGCGGAAGGTCGTGCCCGCTCCCATTTCGCTGTCGATGTCGATCTCACCGCCCATCAGCTCGACCAGCCGCTTGGAGATGGTGAGCCCGAGGCCAGTGCCGCCGTGCTTGCGCGTGGTCGAGGCGTCGGCCTGCGTGAAGGGTTGGAAGAGCTTGGCTTGCTGTTCGGGCGAGATGCCGATGCCGGTGTCCTCGACCGCAAAGCGAAGTTGCACCTTGTCGCCGGTCTCTTGCTGCAGAGAAACGCGCACCCGCACTTCGCCGTCGTCCGTGAACTTGATGGCGTTGTTCACCAGGTTGATGATGACCTGCCCCAGCCGCAGCGGGTCCCCCACGAGGTCCGTGGGCACGTCGGCAGCCAGGTGCACCAAGAGCTCGATGCGCTTGTCGTGCGCCTTCTGCCCCACCACGGCGACCACGGAGGCCAGCACCTGTTCGACATCGAGCTCGGTCGTCTCGATGTCGATGCGACCCGCCTCGATCTTGGAGAAATCCAGGATATCATTGATGATTCCTAGCAGCGACGTGCCCGCGTTGTGGATCTTCGATACGTAGCCGCGCTGCTTGGCGGTCAGCTCGGTCTGCAGTGCCAGATGCGACATTCCGATGACTGCGTTCATCGGCGTCCTGATCTCGTGGCTCATGTTGGCCAAGAAGTCCGATTTGGTGCGGGTCGCCTCTTCGGCGACTTCCTTGGCCTGCACCAGCTCGGCCTGGGAGGACTCGCGGTAGGCATGGAGCATGATCGCCAGCTCGAGATCGAGGATGCGATCGAGCGAGCGCACCAGCGCGCGAGCCTGGGCCTTGTCTGCCTCGAGGTGGACCGCGTCGACCAGGTGCGTGCGAATCACGTTCATCGCCACGAACATGTAGTGTTGTGGCAACTTGATCTGGACGTGACGCCGACCAACCCGAGCGTGGCGCTCGAAATAGGCCGCATCCCACGGGCCGGTGAAGCATTCTTCGAACCACCCGCGGAGCAGTGTCTTGAGCCGCCCCACCTGCGACTCGCCCCCGACGAGGATGCGGCGCGCCTCCTCGTGCTGGAGAATCCGGTCGTAGAATAGGTCCGCACAGGCCGTGAAATGCG
>Ga0247744_1000038_pt1 | contig 32204 bp, 26 predicted proteins | sample UWRJS154409C5_FD_180946 | JGI IMG/M metagenome (GOLD analysis project Ga0247744, IMG submission 180946) | Soil microbial communities from Arlington Agricultural Research Station in Wisconsin, United States - UWRJ-S154-409C-5 | ecosystem: Environmental > Terrestrial > Soil > Agricultural land... | reverse complement strand
GGTCGGAACGGGGCAGGGCAATTGTTTCGAAAGTTTTGGGTCTCGGGGTCGGACTCGAAACGGGGCCGAAATACAGGGCAGGTCACGGTCCGGACCATGAGAAAAGTCCAAGGGCTCGCAGCTTTGGCGACGCTCGTCCTGGCGCCGGCGCTGGCCTGGGGGCAGGACGCGCCCGAGGCGGTCCCAGCCGCCGAAGCGGCCGCGCAGGCCTCCTTCACCGCTCACAACGCCTGGATGCTCGTCTGCACGGCCTTGATGTTCGTGATGCACCTCGGCTTTGCGACGCTCGAATCGGGGCTTTCTCGCTCGAAGAACACGGTGAACATCCTGTTCAAGAACGTCTTCGTCGTGTGCATCGGCCTGCTCACGTACTACTTGGTCGGCTTCAACTTGATGTATCCGCCTGATTTCAATGGTTATTTCTCGTTCGGCGGCTTCCCGCCTGGTCCGGGTCCGACCGGCCAGACCATCGCGTACCACGGCGGCACGGCCACGTATTGGACGACCTTTCTCTTCCAGGCGATGTTCGCCGCCACCTGCACGACCATCATCTCGGGCGCCGTGGCCGAACGCATCAAGCTGAAGAGCTTCATGCTCTTCTCGACGTTCTTCGTCGTCCTGGTCTACCCGGTGGGCGGCTCGTGGACGTGGGGAGGCGGCTTCATGCGGCACATGGGCTTCCACGACTTTGCTGGGTCGACGCTCGTGCACTCGGTGGGCGGCTGGGGCGCCCTGGTCGGCGCCTGGATGCTCGGCCCGCGCATCGGCAAGTACACCCGGAACGGCCTGTCACCGATTCCGGGTAGCAACATGCCGCTCGCGACCATTGGCGTGATGCTGCTCTGGCTCGGCTGGTTCGGCTTCAATGGCGGGTCGGTGGGGTCGGCGGATCCGGCGGCGACCTCGGTCGCCTTGGTCAACACCTGTCTGGCCGCTTCGGCGGGCGCCCTCGGCGCAGTTGCTGCTTACAGCTTCGTCAGTCGGAAGCCCGACCTCTCCATGCTCTTGAACGGCATTCTGGCCGGGCTCGTGAGCATCACCGCTGGCGCCGACTGCATCCCGGTCGGCGTCTCGATCGTTGTGGGTTTCATCGCGGGAGGCGCGGTCGTTTTCTCCGTGCTCTTCTTGGACAAGATCAAGATCGATGACCCGGTCGGTGCGATTTCCGTCCATCTGGTCAGTGGGATTTGGGGCACCGTGGCGGTCGGTCTGTTCTCGTCCAATCCGGCGCACAGCCTCGGCGTGCAGCTCACGGGTGTCTTCGTCTACGCCGCCTTCTCGGTCGTGATGTCGCTCGGCCTGTTCGCACTCGTCCGGAGCATGGTGGGCCTGCGGGTCTCCGCTGAGGAGGAAGTCGACGGCTTGGATGCCAGCCAGCACGACATGCACGCCTACGCGGTGGTCAACGCGGCGCCGATCATCGGACGCCCGCCGGTCGTGGCCGAAGAGCCACTGCCCGGTGGGTGAGGCGTCAGCCGCTCACGCTCAATCGCCGACGCTCAGTTGCTCACGATCCGCACCCAGGTTCCGGGCCCGAACTCTGCGCCGGCGCCGACGCCGTGCCAACCAGCGGGCAACGCGGGCTCGGTCCAGTCGAACAGCCTGGCCCCGTCCTTGGGTGAGACGTTGATGCAGCCGCCGCTCATCGGCTCACCGAACGATTCGTGCCAGTAGGCGACGTGGATGGCGAACGGCGGCTGGAAGAACTGGGCGTGCGGCACATCCGCGATGAAAAACGAGCGGTGCTCCGACTGCTCGGGGCTCATGTCGTCGCTCCTGTGTTTGAACTGGATGCGGAAGGTGCCGAGCGGTGTCGTGCGGTCCCCGAGCGGGTCCCCCCCGGGACGAGGCCTCCCTCCGCTGCCGGGGGAGGCGAGGGTGACGAAGGTGGGCCGCGCGCCTTCGAAGGCGATCAAAGTGCCGCGCGCGATGGAGAAGAGGATCCATTTGTGCTCGGCGGACGCCAGGTCCTCCGGGTACTCGGCCAGGTAAAGGTCGGCTTCCTTCAGCCATTTCCCGCTGCGGGCTTCGACGAACGTGGTCTTGCCGCTCCGGATGCGACGACCCGTCAGCGGGACGGCCGCTCGCAGGGCGAGACGCTCGGTGGAGGCCGCAAGACACGATTCATCGCGGCTGGCGGGCGCGCCGAGCCTGCCCGCGCGCCGAGCGCCATCGCGCTCGCTCGGGCACGTCGACTCGTGGACGACGGTCTCTCGCCTGGTCCAGGCGACGGGCAGGTCGCTCGGGGCACCGATTTCGACACCTGCGAACGCGGACGCTCGAAACGGCCGGAACCGTTCCGCGGGCAGGATGGTGCCGTCGGCGCTCGAGAGGTAGGTGCGCCCGTCATGCGAGAACGAGCTCGTGACCGCCACCATGGAGCCGAACGGGATCTCGCGCCGGACCAAGCGATCTTCAGGCAAGCGACTGGCCGACCCGGCATCCGCCAAGAAGGCGGGCATCGCGCTCACTTCGAGCCCGCCCTCGCCGACGAGCTCCTCGTGGCCCCGCCAATGCGGAGGCAGGGCTCTCGCAGCAGCCGGCCCGAACTTCGCTTCGCTGCGGCGCACTTCGCTCGGTGTCGGCAGTCGTCGGTAGGCGGGGCTCCCCATCGACAGCGCGAAGGAAAACGGGAACGGACCCGGCTTGGGCGAGAGCGTGGCGAGGCTTTGTACGTAGCGGGTCCTGGTCAGGCTCGCGCTCTTGCCCAAGCAGACGAACCCGGCCGGCTCGACGGCTTGGAATCCACCGGGGCACCCCGCCGCGCGCACCGGTCCGCTCCCTGCCGTGTTTGCGCTCGACCCGGCGCGCAGATAGCCGATCGGGTGCTCGTCGAACTCGGGGCGCGCGTAGATCCAGGTGACGAAGCCGTCGGCAAATACCCGGTCCGAACGAGGAGACTCACCCTGTGAGGGCGCTGCCAGCAGCAGTGCCGCGGAAACCAGCAGGGCTGCGGAAAGGACCAGTGCGCTCCGCCTCACGACCCCGGCTTTCTGGCATCCTGACCGCGCGCCGGCAAGGCGCCTGCTCGCCCGGAAAATTAGTGTACATTCGGGGCACTCATGCAGGACTCCGAGCCAGCGGCGCGAGTGGTAGCGAGCGGCCGCGTCGATGACGACGGGCGTTTCGATCGCATCTTTCGGCCAACGGCCCTTGGCGAGTTCGTCGGGCAGGTCAAGCACACCGAGAACCTGAAGGTCTTCATCGAGGCTGCGCGGCGCCGTGGTGAGCCGCTGGACCACCTCCTGCTTTCGGGGCCGCCCGGCCTCGGCAAGACGACGCTGGCGGGGATCATTGCCCACGAGCTCGGTGTCCACCTGCACGTGTCGAGCGGTCCGGCCATCGAACACAAAGGTGTCCTCAGTGGCCTTTTGACGCGGCTCGAGAAGAACGACGTGCTGTTCATCGACGAGATCCATCGGCTCAGTCCGCCAGTCGAAGAAGCGCTCTACCCGGCGCTGGAGGACTTTCGCATCGACGTGCTGATGGGCGAAGGCGCCTTTGCGGAGAGCATTCCCCTCGATTTGAAGCCGTTTACTTTGGTGGGGGCGACGACGCGAACGGGGCTACTGACCAAGCCGCTGCATGAGCGGTTTGGGATGACGATGCGGCTCGACTATTACCCGCCCGAGGACTTGGCCAAGATCATCCTGCGCAGCGCCAAGCTGCTCGGGGCGCCGTGCAGCGACGAAGCTGCGCTGTCCTTGGCGCAGCGCAGTCGTGGCACCCCGCGCGTGGCCAATCGCTTGATTCGCCGGGTGCGCGACTTCGCGGACGTGCAAGGCAGCGGCAAGATCGACGCCAGCATCGTGGCGCTCTCCTGCTCTCGGCTCGAGGTCGATCAGAATGGCCTGGACGCGATGGACCGGCGGCTGCTCGGCATTTTGATCGACCACTACGATGGTGGGCCGGTCGGTGTCGAAACCCTGGCGGCGGCCCTCAGCGAGCCGCGCGACACCATCGAGGACGTGTACGAGCCATACCTCTTGCAGCAGGGATTCCTCGGTCGTACGCCGCGCGGGCGAGTGGCGACACGGCGCGCGTACGAGCACTTGGGGCTCGCCGTTCCGCGCAAGCGGAGCGAAGAGGCCGATTCGGAAGAGGACGTCCAGGGCGAGCTGTTCTGAGCCGCTGCCGTTCTGCTCAGGCGTCTCGGATCACCGGCTCGGAAATCGGCTCGACCATGGAGCGCCGTTCGGTTCGGGCGTCCGCCGGCAGGCGGACGGTGAAGGTCGAGCCCTGCCCGAGCACGCTGTCCACTTTGACCGAGCCACCGTGCATCTGCACCAGGCGCCGGGTGATCGCGAGTCCGAGGCCGGTCCCCTGACGCTCGGAGCTGCTGTCTCCGGCCTGCGAGAACTCGTTCCAGATGTTCTCGAGCGCCTCCTGCTTGATGCCCGGTCCCGTGTCGCTGACGCTGATGACGATGTCGTCGCCCTCACGGCCGAGCGTCACTACCACGCCGCCTTGGGTCGTGAATTTGACGGCATTGCTGACGACGTTCTGAATGATCTGACGCAAGCGGCGGCGATCGACGTAGGCGAGGATCGGCTTGTCGGACAGCTCGGTCAGTTCGAGGTAAATGCCCTTCTGGTCGGCGGCGAGCACGCTTTCGGTGACCACGTCGCTGGCCACCTGCGCCACGTCGAGCTCCTCTCGGCTCAGCCGAAATTGGCCGGACTCGAGTGCTGACAGCGCCAGGATGTCGTCGATGAGCGCGCGCAAATGGTTGCCACTGGTGCGGACGATGGTCAGATTCTCGCGCGCTTCCTCGGACAGTGGTCCGTCGAGCTCACTCAAGAGGACGTCCGTGAAGCCGAGGATGGCGTTCAGTGGTGTTCTGAGCTCATGCGAAAGGGCAGCCAAAAAGGCGCTACGATCCTGGTCGAAGGCGTTCGCTTCGGTGAGGTCTTGACGGTAGGCGCTCTCGGCGGCTCGAAAGCGTCCGACCAGCGTATTGAACGACGCCGTGAGCTGTCCGACTTGATCGATGGTGCGCACGGGAATTGGCGCGGTCGAGCCCTTGGAGTCGTGCGCCATGGCCGTGATCGAACGCCGCACGTAGAGCACGTCGAAATGCACGTCGCGCGCGAGAGTCCAGGCCACCAGTGCCGCCGCAGCCAAGAGCAGCGACGCGAAGGTGAGCTGCGAGGTCAACAGGGCGCGGCGCGCCGCGCCATGCTCCGGTACGGGCACCACGACCGCGAGCGTGAGATCGCGATCACTCGGCGGATCGACGCGACCCTGGGCGGCGCGGCCGAATTCGGCTCCGGCATGGGAAAACGGCACCGTGACGTAGCGCGCCTGCTGGCCCCGGAGGTGGGCCTCGCCAGCGGTCCGTGCCGGCAGCGCGATCGTCGGCGTCTCCGGCCCAGTGGGCACCGAGGCGAGCAGCTGGCCTCGAGCGTCGATGAGCAGGCCTGCCGCCTTGGCGCGCGTGAGCTCCTCGGCCACTAAGTGCGGCTGCTCCTGGATCGGGACGGCATCTTCGCGCGCTCGGTCGAGCGATCTAGCCACGATGACTTGCGCCAGCATCTCCGCCCGAAACTCTGCGCTGGCTGCGCCTTGGCGGTCCAAGCGGGCCATGCCGAGCAGGAGCACCACGATGGCTACTCCGGCTCCGAGCAGCATCACCGCAGCAGGCGCCATGATGACGAACGGGAGCGGCTGGGGGGCGCGGCGGCGCCTCGGAGCGCCGACGAAGGCCTGCTGGTTACTGCTCTGTCTCACCACGAGCTCACCACGACCTCCCGCGCCGGACGACCGCCCTCAGGGCTGGCCGATGCTGCACTGCGCGCGCGCGACGAAGATCTCCAGGTGTCCGGCCTCGAAGTCTCGCCAGGAGATCAGCCATTCCCCCGGCGCGCGGCCCGCGACCAACTTGGGACCGGGTTGAAAGCCGCTGACCTTGCTGATCACGCTCGGGCTATTGATGCCGTCGCGCGTGACCAGCGCGAGCAGCAGGCGATCACCGGCGAAATACGCGGCCGCTACGTGACCGCTACCGTCTTGGGCCAAGACGGGGCGCTTGCCCTTGGTGGAAAACTCGCGATGCCACAAGACCGTGTCCTGGCCATGCGGCACGTAGGCGGCGTAGGCGCCGGCCGTCTCGTCGTCCCAGGTCACCAAGCAACCGTCCGCGTCGCAGGCCAGCGACGGCTCGGCCTGCTTGGGATGAGAGCGCAGCACGATGGTCTGACCGACGGCCCGATCCGGCACGGCCTGGTCGGCTTGCTGGTCGCCCGTCGGTGGGGCGGGGGGTGCGGTCCCGCGGGCTGCCTCGTCCAACCGCACGCGCAGGAGGCGAATCTCGGAGCGCTGCGGCGATGGATCGAAACGATAGGCCACGTACAGCCACTCCCCGTACACCGTGGCGTAAGGCTGCGAGGCGGAGCCGCTGACCAGGGCGGTCAGGTGCACGGGATCGCCAGTGGGGACGAGCTCGCGATCCAGTCGGCGTGCCACGAGCTGCAGCTTGCCTTGAGCCTCGGCCTGCTCGGACCAGACGGCGATGAGCTCGCCGCCCGGGTGCGGCGTGACCGAAGGGAAGTACTTGTCCTTCTTGTCGGCGCTGAGCAGGCGCGCGGGGGTCTTGATGCGGCCGTCCCACTCGATGGCGCGCACGTAGACGCCCGGCTGTGCGCTGGCCGAATCCCAGTACACGACCGCATAGCCGTCAGCCATCGGGATGAACGAGGGCTCGATGGCGCTCGACGCCTCCGGTGTGACGTTGCGCACGGGGCCCACGCGACGCAGGGCATCGTCGAGTAGGGTCGCGTAGACGTTGCGCCTCCGTTCGTCCTGGTGGGCGTCTGTCCAGGCCGCCAAAAACCCGTCCTTGCTCAAGGTGATGCGGGCGTGGGACGCGGGAGCGACCACATCGAATGGGCGCGGCCGCCCGATGCCGGTCAGATCGCAAGGGCCGGTCTCGTTCTCTTCGCGGGCCACTTTGGAGTGGTTGAGCAAGGAGCCCGCGACGTTCGGGTTTTCACCGCGCGCTGCTTCGAAGGCCCGGAACGCCTCATCGTCCTTGTCCGTGCGCAGGAGGGCCTGGCCCCGTCCGATCAGCTCGGCTCCGGGCCCTTTCTCCGCGGGCTCGAGCTGGGCGGCTTGATCACCCGAAGAGGGGCTCACTGCCGAGTCCGACTCCATGGCCAGGCTCTGGCCGTCGCCGCCACGCAAGTAGAGCCAGCCCACGTAGCCAGCGAACGCGATGCACGCGACGCCCACGAACCAGATGATGGCCCTGCCGGCGTTGGCGCTCGCCGCTGGCGCGCCCAATGCGGGCGGAGCCGCGGAAGTAGCCACCGCGGGCTCCGGAATGTCCGCGAGGGAAGCCAGCGCCGCGGCCCGGTCCGAAGGACTCGAGTCGTCGTCTGCACCGGGCAACGCGAGCTCGAGCGACTCGAGGAAGGCACGCGCGGAGGGAAAGCGCTGGGTGAGCTCCGGGTGGAGCGCCTGCTGGAACCAGGTCGTGAAACTCTCCGGTAGATCGGGCCGATACGCGCGCGGGTCGGGCAGGACCCCCTTGGCAATCTGCGCCAGGATCATGGCGACACCCTGCTGCACGTCCCACACCGTGCGTCCGGTCAGGCACTCGTAGACGATGCAGCCGAGCGCCCACAGGTCCGCCCGATGATCGACCTCGCCCTGTCCGCGGGCTTGTTCCGGGCTCATGTAGGCGGGCGTGCCGAACAGCGCGCCTTCCCGCGTCAAGCGGACGTTGCGGTCTTCACCGTCCCGACTCTCGTAGAATTTGGCGAGGCCGAAATCGACGATCTTTGCCAGTAGGAGACCCTCGGTATCTCGGGTCAGAAAGATATTTTCGGGCTTCAAATCCCGGTGAACGACGTTGACTTCATGCGCCTTGGCCAGGCCGCGCACGACGTGCCGCATGATCTTCATCGTCGTGCTCGCCCGCAGCTGCCGGACGCGGGTCATGCGGTCGTACAGGCTTTCGCCCTGAAGCAGCTCCATCACCAAGAACGGCCGGTCGTGGAACATGCCCGAGTCGTACACTTCACAGATGTACGGGCTGTGGATGGCCGCGGCTGCGCGCGCCTCGCGCATGAACCGTTCACGCACGATGCGCGAGGTGATGAGATCGGCCGACAGGATCTTCACGGCGACCCGCTTGCCGATGTCGATGTTTTCGGCCTCGTAGACCGCGGCCATGCCGCCACGCCCTATCTCCTGCGTCACTCGAAACTTCCCCTCGAGCACGGTTCCGACGGGGACCTGGGAAGACGACGGCTCGGGCATGGAAGACGGGCGATGCACCCTGCGCTCGCGGGCGGAGTGCGGTGAGGCGACTTCCACCCTAGACGTCCAAATTTCTTCCGCCAAGCCGCCGTTTTGCGGCCCTCGGATTTCGGGCCAAACCGGCTACCCCCCCCGCGGTGGCTGCGGGCACCGGAGCCCTCCCACAGCCGCAGAGTCCACCCCGGCGGGGCAGTGGGCGACCTCCTGAAACCCGAAGGATGGCCACGCCGCCCCGTCTTTTGGCCGTGAAGTCAGTAAGAAACAATTGCGAAACAGGTGCGCCGGTAGTTCCTGTCGAGACGCTGAAGGGGCCAAGCCTACGGGCGCCGCTCCTTCTCCGGTGCACTGCACCTGGGGTCAGCAAGGTAAGTCAGCACATTCATTGTACGGTCGGGGGGAGCCCCGCCCCAAACACTCCCGAGCTCACAAGGCAGGGAGTCAGCAGCATTTTTGGAGAAACCCATGAAGAAGGTCGAAGCGATCATCAAGCCTTTCAAGCTCGACGAGGTCAAGGACGCGCTGTCCGAAGTTGGCGTCCAGGGTATGACCGTGACCGAGGTGAAGGGCTTCGGCAGGACCGGCGGCAAGAAGGAGGTCTACCGCGGCTCCGCTTACGTCGTGGACTTCGTCCCCAAGGTCAAACTGGAGATCGTCGTGGCCGACGACCTGGTCCATTCGGTCATCGACGCGATCGAGAAGACTGCCAAGACGGGGCGCATCGGTGACGGCAAGATCTTCGTCACCAGCCTCGAAGAAGCCGTGCGCATCCGCACCGGCGAGCGTGGCGACGAAGCCATCTGAACCGCGACCGTTTGGTGGCCGGCGTTCCTGGTAGCCGGCGCTGCTGGGCAACATGCCCAGCGCCGGCCCCGGGGATGTCGTGCGGGACGGGAATTGGCTGGGAGAGGCCAGGAGGGCCTTCTGGCCCATGTTGACGAAGGTACGTCGGAGTGGGTAGGACGCAGCGGTGAATCGACCCGCCGATGTGCGAAAATAGATGGCAGTAGCGTCGGCGCGGGGATACGAGCCTGCTGGTTTCGGGGGAGATGGCACAGGGCGATTGGTGGGACAGCACTGGTGAGGTCACGGTCCTCTCGGACCGGGACGCCTTGCTCCGCAAGGAACAGGCGACGGGGCAAGCCATGCTGATCGTGCTCAGCGGCAGCCGGCTCGGGCAGAGAGCCGTGCTCGATCGTGATGATTTCGTGATAGGGCGTTCCGCCGGCGCTGGGCTCCAGCTCGAAGGTGACGCGGTCAGCCGGGTCCATGCGCGCATCCAGCGCAAGGACGGCGCCTACGTTCTGTCCGATGCTGGTTCGACCAACGGATCGTTCGTCAACTATGCGCGCACGACGGAGCGCGAGCTCCGCGACGGCGACGAAATTCAAATCGGTCACAACCTGCTCAAATTCCTGGCGGGCGACAACATCGAAACCGCCTGCCACGAGGAGTACCGTCGCTTGCTTCGGCGCGACGCCCTCACCGGTGCGCTCAACCGCGTGACCTTCGACGAAGAGCTCGCGACCTCGCTGCGCGGGCTCGTGGCCGATTCAACGCGCGAGCTTTGCCTGCTCTTGATTGATCTCGACTACTTCAAGCGCATCAACGACACCCACGGTCACACCGCGGGCGACATCGTGCTGCGCGCGGTCAGCGGCAAGCTCGATGCCATGACCGCAGCTCCACACGCCTTCGCGCGCGTTGGTGGCGAGGAATTCGGCGTGCTCTTTCAGGGAGCGTTGCCCGACGCGCTCAGTCACGCCAACGCCCTGCGCGCCGCGGTCGAGGGCCTTTTGGTCGAATGCGAAGGCAAGCAGCTGAGCATCACCATGAGCTGCGGCGTGGCCACGGCGGAGGCTACCTCGACGCCGCAAGAGCTGTTCGAGCGCGCGGATCGCCTGCTATACGTGGCGAAAGAGGCCGGGCGCAATTGTGTGCGCCCGCAGGCGAGCACACACCCGACCTTGGTCTGAGCGAGCTGGCCCGGCCTGAAGCAGCCGGGATCAGCTCGCCCGTCCGTTAGCTCGCCCGTCCGTTAGCTAGCACGGCGAGCGGGGCGCTTGGCCGCCCCTTTGCCGAGCAGATCGGCGGCCACCTGTTCGGCGCGGTGCGTCGACTCCCAGGGGAATTCCTTGCGGCCGAAGTGACCGTAGGCTGCCGTGGGGCGGTAGATCGGGCGGAGCAGGTCGAGCTCCTTGATCAGGGCGGCGGGACGGAAGTCGAAGTTCTTCTCGATGTAAGCGGCGAGCACCTCGTCGTCGACCTTTCCGGTGCCGAACGTGTCGACGAAGATGCCCATCGGCTTGGCCACGCCGATGGCGTAGGCGACCTGCACTTCGGCGCGGCTGGCAACGCCGGAGGCCACGATGTTCTTGGCCACGAAGCGCGCGTAGTAGCAGGCCGAGCGGTCCACCTTGGAGGGGTCCTTGCCGCTGAACGCGCCGCCACCGTGACGGCCCATGCCGCCGTAGGTGTCGACGATGATCTTGCGGCCGGTCAGGCCCGCGTCACCGCACGGCCCACCGACGACGAAGCGCCCGGTGGGGTTGATGAAGTACTGGGTCTCCTTGGTCAGGAGCTTGGGCGGCAGGGCCTTCTTGATCACGAGCTCCATGACCATCTCGGTGAGCTTCTTGTGCGTGATGCTCTCGGAGTGCTGGGTCGAGATGACGACGTGCGTGATGTGGCTCGGCTTGCCGTCCACGTACGCCACGGTGACCTGACTCTTGCCGTCGGGCCGGAACTCCTTGGCCTTCCCCTGCTTGCGCACGCGCGTCAGCTGCTCGGTCAACTTGTGGGCATAGGTGATCGGCGCGGGCATGAGCTCGGGCGTCTCGTCGACGGCGAAGCCGAACATCAGACCCTGGTCGCCGGCGCCTTGCTCCTTGAACAAGCCTTCACCGGCCGTGACACCCTGCGAGATGTCGGGCGACTGCTGCTCGACGGCGTTCAGGATGCCGCAGGTCGCCGCATCGAAGCCCATGTCGCTCGACGTGTAGCCGATGTCCTTGATCGTCTCGCGCACGATCTTCGGGTAGTCGATGACGGCCTTGGAGGTGATCTCTCCGGCCAGGAGCACGAAGCCGGTCTTCACTGCCGTTTCGCAGGCCACGCGGCTCTTCTTGTCGCCGGTGAGGAAGGCATCGAGCACCGCGTCCGAGATGTTGTCGCAGATCTTGTCGGGGTGGCCTTCGGTGACCGATTCGGAGGAAAACACGTAGTTCTTCATGCTGGGGGGCCTCATACGCGAGGTTTTGGGTGGGTGGAAGTGGATTTTCCGGGGAGTCCCGGAGGTGCTCAATCTAGCTCCGGTAGCCGGCGTTGACGTCGACGTAGGCGTGGCCGAAGTCGCAGGTGAGGTAGGTGAATTCCCCAGGCCCCGGTCCCAGTACCAATTCAATCGTGTATTCGGGGCCCTTCATCACCTGGGTGGCTAGAGCGTCCGTCTCGGCATTTCCGGGGCGACCGGAATCGAGGATGCGGTGGTCACCGATGTAGACGCTGGCGCGGTTGGGATCGAACGGCACGCCGGCCCGCCCGGCAGCCGCGAGCAGTCGCCCCCAATTGGCGTCCTTGCCGGCCATGGCCGTCTTGACCAGCGGTGAGGTGGCGACGACCCGAGCGATGTCGCGGGCCTCCGCGTCGCTCGGCAGGCCCCGCACCGTGAGCTCGACCAAGTGCTCCGCCCCTTCGCCGTCCTTGACCATCGAGCGCGCCAGCCGTCCGCACACGTCGCCCAGCGCCTCCGCCAATTGGTCCACGCCCACTTCGAGGCCGCTCTTGCCGCTCGCCAGGAGGTAGACCGAGTCGTTGGTGCTGGTGTCCCCGTCGACGGTGGCCGCCGATAAGGTGCGGTCGACCGCGCGATCGAGCGCCGCCGACAGAACCTCCGGGCTCGCCTTCGCGTCCGTCAAAATGTAAACGAGCATCGTGGCGTGCAGGCCAGCCAGCTCCGAGCCAGCAACGTCGCCGCCGTCGTAGCCACTGCCGTCCGGCTGCGGCAGCTCACCCGCCAGCGCGAGGTCCGGGTGGAACATGCCCGCGCCCTTGCCGATGGCGAGCACGGTGGCCGTAGCCGCGCCGCGCTTCGATTCGCCCTGAATCGTCGCGCTCTCCACCTTTGGGTAGCGATCGGTGGTCATGATCGCCTCGGCGAAGGTCCCGACCGCGCCTTCGTGCAACCCCGAGACCAGCGCCGGCAACGCTGCGATGACCTTGGCTTCCGGCAGCACCTGCCCAATCACGCCCGTCGACGACGGCAGCACGTAGTCCGCGCTCGTCCCGAGCGCCTGCGCCACGGCCGCGGTCGTGTTGAGCGCAGCTTCCATACCGGCGGGCCCAGTGCACGCGTTGGCGTTGCCGCTATTGACCAGGCACACCTGCGCCTTGTGGCTCTTGAGGATCCGCTCCTCGGAAATGTGGACCGGCTGCGCACGCACGAGGTTGCGCGTGAAGACGGCCGCGACGGGCACCGGCTCGTCCGCCACGATGAGTCCTAGGTCGAGCGCGCCGACCTTCTTCTTGATCCCTGCGCTCACGCCCGAAAAGCGGAAGCCTTTGACCACCGTCATGCCGCGCCTTCTAGCACCAACCGGGGTAAGGTCACCCCGATGCCCGATTCTCTTTTCCCGCGGCCCGCCACCGCCCGAGCCGCTGCTCCGCGCCTCTCGTCCTTCTTGCGCGAGCACATGACGGCGCTCCTGTCGTCCTATGAGCGCCTGCTCGGCCGACCGCTCGTCCCCGCCGGAGAGTCGGCCGCACGCTGGTCGGCCGTGTGGAGCGCGCCCCAAGTCATCGTGACTCACGGCCTCGGCTCCGACCCGACCTTCCTCTACGGCAACCGCTGGGCGCTCGAGCTCTGGGAGGTGACGTGGGCCGAGTTCACCTCGATGAAGAGCCGCGAGAGCGCCGAGCCTGTCGAGCAAGCCGAACGCGAGCGGCTCTTGCGGCAAGTGGAAGCCGACGGCTTCATCCCCAACTACGCCGGCATCCGCCGGAGCTCGAGCGGTCGCCGTTTTCGCATAGGACGTCATCGTGTGGGAAGTCCACGACGAGAGCGGGCGACGCCTGGGGCAGGCCGCCGCGTTCGACCGCTGGACGTTTCTCTGATCGTCGCGCCACCCGCGCGCGGGGCTCTTTCGGAGGCGCTCCCAAAACGCACGTACGTTCGTTTTTTTTCCGGTCCGCGGGAGAGGCATCGAGCTCGGAGGCGCGGGGGCCCGGGCTCTCCGCAGACGCCCCAGAATGTACGTACATCGTGCGTACGTTTTCGGCGCCCTCCGGAAGGGCACCCCGGTCCGGGGGCAGTGTCGTGCAGCTCGTTCTGGGCGGCGCCCCACCGGGCCCGAACGCACTCCGTGCGCCGCGTTTCAGCCTGTTCGCCCCGCTTGGGCCCGACTTGTGGCATCGGTTCGCCCGGGGTTGAACCCGAGGCCGCTTCTGATAGGTTCGCCGCCCCTCGGGGCCGCCCCGAGCATTCGTAAGAATCCGCCAACCTAGCTCAGCTGGTAGAGCAGCGCATTCGTAACGCGCAGGTCACCGGTTCAAATCCGGTGGTTGGCTCCAATCACAATTCGACGTCGCGAGGCCAGGCGCCGATCGTCGGGACTTCACCCGAGGCGTCGGGCAAGGGCCGTCCGAATGGCCCCGGACGGAGCCGCCTCGAGCGCGCTCGAGCGGTGGTGCTCCGCCAGCTCCTTGTTGCCGGCTCGCCGGTGCAGGTCGGCGAGCACGGCGGACCACTGATACGAGCGCAGGAGCCAGGCCGGCGGCTCTAGGCCCTCGATCACCGCGAGCCCTTGGTCCGGCCCCTGCCATTCCGCAATCGCCAGCGCACGGCTCAGGGTGTGCAGGGGAGACGGCGCCGCCTGCTCCAGCAGCTCGTAGCATTCGGCGATACGGGACCATCCCGTCTCGGCGAACGACGGCGCAAGGCAGTGCTCCGCAGCGATGCCGGCCTCTGCGTGGTACCTGGAGAACACCTCGCCCTCGGCGGAGCGCGCCAAAAGAGCTAGCCCAAGCGCTATTTCCTCTTGGTCCCAGAGCGAGCGGTCTTGCTCCTCGAGCAGCAATAGTCCGAGGGTTGCATCCTGACGGCCCGGCGCTCGGGCGTTGTGCAGGTGCATGAGGGCCAAAAGCGCGAACGTCTCTGGTGCCTGGCCCACTGGGTGAGACGCCAGAACCGCGGCGAGGCGCAGAGCTTCGTCACAGAGCTCATGACGGATTGCGCTTTCGGGACGAGAGGACAGGTAGCCTTCCGTGAAGAGCGTGTGCACGATTGTGTGTACCGCTGGCAGGCGTGACCCGAGCTGTGTGCCCGTCAGCTCCGCACCGTCCGAGCCATCGCGCAGGCGAGTTCGGGCTCGTTCCAAGCGCTTGTAGACGTTGCCTTCCGTCGTGAAGAGTCGTTCTGCGATCTCGCGTACGTCGAAGCCGCAGAGTGTCTTGAGCGCCAGCACGAGTTGGGACTCGACGGGCAAGGCCTCGTCGCAGCAGACGAAGAGCATGCGGAGGAGCTCATCTTCGATGTCTCCCGGCAGCAGGGCGAGCTGTTCCTCTGCGGCAGGTTGGTGCGTCGAGAGCGCGTGCCCCGCGGCGAGTTGACCGTGACGGACCCGGCGACGTAGCTCGCCGCTGACGCGGTTGTGCGCCACCCGATAGAGCCATGCCGAAGGATTCTGTGGAACCGCGCCGCGGGGCCACGTCTCGACGGCCGCGAGCAACGCCTCTTGCACGGCGTCTTCGATCGTTTCGAGGTGCCGCGCTCCGACCCGACGAGCGAGCATCGCGACGAGTCGCCCGTACTCGTGTCTGAAGAAGTGGTCGTCGAGGGGGACGCTCATTCCGGCGAGTGAATTTCGATGACCTCCACGCCGGAGCCCGGTCGAACGAGCCCAGGACACTCCCGGGCAATGCCGAGCGCTGCCTCGAGGCTATCGGCGGAAATGATCATGTAGCCGCCGACGAGCTCTTTCACCTCGACCAGGGGCCCGTCCGTCGTCGGTCCTGCCGTCGCGATTCGCCCCGCGCCCAGTCGGCCACCGAGGTCGACCAGATTCGTCTGGAACTTCTCGCGCCAGTCGTTGAACTTGGCGTACATCGCCTGCATCTGAGCGGGCGACGGCTTGTCCCCCGACGGGGTGGCGCTCGCCAGATTGCGCTGCAAACAGAGATACTTCGGCATGGTGTCTTCTCCTCGGGAGTCGGTCCGGATGGGCCGACAGCAACCTGTCGTCCGAGCCGTTCGGAATTGGACACTCGGGTGGACGAAAGGTCCACGCGGCAGGTCCCCCGGCTGCCGCTGGGCCGTCGGGCCGGAGCGCCCGCGCCCGCGGCAAATCCCCGTCCTCCCGTCGAAAGACTGAACACCTAGCCAGTGTCCGCGGACCGATCCAAGGTGGCGATCCCCATGGCCACCCCGATGCCCGATTTCGAGTCGATGTCCCTCGAGGAGCTGCGCACCTGGTCGGTGCATCGGATCTGCGAGGCGGATCCGCGAGTCTTGCGAGCGCAGGGGACGATGGACAGCTTCACGGGGGTGCTCTTCGTCCGCATCACCTGGCGGCCGGGGGCCAAGCGGGCTCTCTCGCACGAGCCGCTTCTGTCCGTTCTTCGTCGTACGCTCGCGCGCTGGGCGCGTAAGGACTGGCTGGTCGTCGTGACGGATGAGCCACCCGTGCCGCCCCCTCGGCGGCGGACGCTGACGACGGAGCGGCACCTCGGCGGCGGACGCCCGACGACGCAGCTGACTCGAGGCCGAGCGCGGTGATCCTCGGGGCGGCGGGGGCGCAAACGGTCGGCCGTTCCGTTCGTCGCGCGTGCAATTTCCGGGGCAAATCGGCGCGCTGGCCTGGTAGCGTGCCGGCATGAGGAAGACGTGGACGCTCGGGCTCGTGTCGCTGCTGGCCGTCGTGGGTGGAGCCAACTGCAACGGGGGCGGGGAAGATGAGGACGGGATCAGCGGCGGGTCGAACGCGGGTGCCGGGGGTGATGGATCGGGCGGCGATGGCAGCGAGAGCGGCGGTTCGAGCTCGGAGACGGGAGGCAACTCGGCCGGGGGTAGCGACGCAGGCGGTAGCGGCGGCTCGGGCAACGAGGGCGGTGGCGGCTTCGGTGGCGGAGGGAGCGAAGAATGCGGCTGGACCTATACGGCCGGCGGCACGCTCGAGGACGCGGCATGGAGCGTGGTCGCACTGGACGACCACAGCGTCGTCGTTGCGGGCACGACGGGGTCATCGAACCATCCCTTCGGCGACGGGGGGACCGGCGCCTTTGCGCTACGCCTGTCGCCAGCCGGGGAGGTGCTCTGGTCCGAAGTCTATCCGGACGTGCTGGGGGACGTCTTCGTGGCGCGCGGACATTCCGGGCGCATCGTGATCGCCGGGACGGCCATTTCGGCGGAGGCGTGTGAAGACCACCACGGGGCAAACGACGCTTGGGTCGCCGAGATCTCGCCCTCGACCGGCGAGCTCCTCGGCAGCGCGTGCATCGGTGGCGACGACGACGAAGCGGCGGGCGGAGTGATCGCGCGCGGGGCTGGCGAAAGCGCCCACTACCTGGTGACGGGAACCGTCGACTCCGACCAGACGGGCAACGTTGGTCCCAAGCACGGCGGAGGCGGCTTCGATTCGCCGGACGTGCTCTTGGGCTTTTGGACGCCGGAAAGCGATAGCGCGAGCGGGCAATGCTTCGGTTCGGATTCGCCCAACTATGGCCACGGCTTCTTGGGTGCCGATCGCGTCCTCTCCAGCGTGGGCGAGGATCCGGGCGGAGACTACGAGGGACTGGAGGAGTTCGGCTCGGGTGACATCGCGGTCATCAGCCTGAGCTCGTCCGACGTGTGTCTTGCGTTGCCATGTGCGACGGCGCTGCGACTCGGGGGCTCTGGAAACGACTCGGTGTCGGTCGGCGTGGAGAACATCATGGCCGGCAGCACCACGTCGACGGACGGAGCCGTCGCTTGTGCGGACAACACGGACACGCTGAACAGTATTTGGATCGCCAGTTATGCCGAAGGCGACATCGTCGAGCATTCGTGCCTGTCCGCGCTCGACAACGTGAGCGTCAGCAGCATGGGGCGAGGGGCCGATGCCGTCGCCGTGGTCGGGCTCGTCGGGGGCTTGTCGGGTGATTTCGAGGACGCCGAGCTCGTAGGTAGCGTCGCCACCTCCAGCGAGACGTACCTGGCGACTTACGACGACTCCGACCTCAGCGAGCCCCTGGACATCGTCGTCGTCGGCGACAGCACTCAATTCCGTGGCGCCACGATCCGCGAGGACGGTTGCGTGGTCGCCGTCGGCACCCGTGCCGTGGGCACCTTCGGGGACGTGTTCGTCTACACGCGGCCCCTGTCGCCCTGAGCGCGACGACAGGCGGTTCAGCTCGAAGGGCTGAGCTCTTGCGAGTTCACAAACATCTCACGCTACGCGACGTAGCGCTCTCACTGCGCGTGGCCTTGGCATTCGCCGCAGGACCGCTCCCGAGCTAGCGCGCGTCCAAGACTAGGGACGCGCGTGTCCCCCCGGCCAAAGAAAGGGCTTTTCGCATTTCTGGCGCTCCTGCACACAAATGCGAAGCGCGCGACGCCGCGAAAAATGAGAGTTCCGCTCGCCGTGGCGGGTGAAAAAATGAAGCTGCTGTCCGCGCGTCACATCGACGAACCAGGACAACAGTGACTCACGCCTCGCCCATGGGTCGAGTGTCTCACCCTTCGCGATCCAGCCATTTCTGGCCTCGCTTGACGTGTGCGCGATCGGCCTTCAGTGCGCTCGAGACCGACGCGGAGCTCTCTCTGCGACTGCTCGAAGGACGATTGGTTGGCACACGCAAAAGCGGTCGTCGCACGTTGTGATCGCCTGTCTGCGCATGCCGCGATCCACCTACCTGTGGTCGACACCTTATGAGCCGGGTGCTAGGAAACCGACGCACGAACCCCCTGTCAGGAGCCTTCGGAATCATGTCTTTGTCCTTTGCCAACACGACTCGCTTCCTTGTGCCAACGGCGACGCTGTTGGCGTCCGTCTTCGCCAGCGGAGCCGCCGCGGCGGCGTCCATGCAAGGGCCGATCTCCGGCTGGCAGCAGGGCACCGAGCCGAGCAACATGTCCATGTACATTTACGTACCGGACGGCGTTGCCGACAACGCTCCCATCCTCGTCGCCTTGCACTACTGCAGTGGCACCGCGCAGAACATCTTCCAGGCAGCCAGCAGCGGTGGCGTCGTGGGGGCCGCGGACCAAAACAAGTTCATCATTCTCCTGCCGCAGACGTCGCGGAACTGTTGGGACGTGGGCACCGCCGCCGCCATGACGCATGGTGGCGGCAGCGACACGCTGTCGATTGTTCATCAGGTCGAGTACGTCGTCTCCGAATACGGCGGCAATCCGGACCGAGTCTACGCGATGGGCCAGTCGGGCGGGGCGATGGCGGTGGAGGGGCTGCTCGCCGTGTACCCCGAGGTGTTCAAGGGCGGCTCGGAGTTCTCTGGCGTTCCGGCGGGATGTTGGGGCGTCGGCAACATGAACGACGGGCAATGGAGCTCCCAGTGCGCCGACGGTCAGGTCACCCACACCGCAGCGGAATGGGGCGACATGGTCCGCGCCATGTACCCTGACTACGCCGGTACTTTTCGTCCGCGCATGCAGCTCTGGCACGGTGACGCCGACCCAACGATCGATTTCGTGAACCAAGGCGAAGCCGAGAAGCAATGGACGAACGTTCTCGGCGTGTCCACGGCGGAGAGTTCGAGCGTGTCGGTCGCCGGCCATAACTTCAACCGGAAGGCGTACAAAGACGCCTGCGGCATGGTCGTGCTCGACGTGTTGACGGAGCCCGGTGGCCCGCACAACACGAGCGTCACGATGACGAGCCAGCAAACGATCTCGTTCCTCAGCCTCGATGTGCCCGGCGATGTCGATCCTCAGGCGGCGTCGGAGTGCTGGACGGGGAGCGGCGGCGGGACCGGTGGCTCCGGTGGCGGCGCGGCAGGTGGTGGTGGCACGGCAGGCGGTGGCGGCACCGTAGGCGGTGGCGGTGGCGCTACGACCAGCGGGGGCGGCACGGCAGGCAGTGGCGGCTCGGCGGTCAGCGTCGATGGAGGCGCGCCCGGGGTTGGCCCGACGACGGGCGGCACAGGTGGCGGCACTGGTGGCGCTGGGTCCGGCGTCACAGGCGGTACCGGAGGTACGGGAACGCCGACCGACGGTGGCGTTCCGCCAGGATCGTCCGGGGGTTGCTCCGTCAACCCGACCAGCAACCTGCGTTCGAACGGCGCCCTGGCACTCACGGGCCTGTTGGTTGCCTTGTTCGCCCGACGCAGGCAGAAGCGCCTCGCGCGCGTGAGCTAAAGGCTGCGCTCTAGCCGACAGGATTCAGTAGGCTCTCTCGGTACGCATGAAGAAAGGTGTCTGCCCCTTCGACGGGCATGCCTCCATGTCTCGCTTTCAACCTCGCTTCCAGCGCGTGCGATCCGCACGCACCCCGCTTCTGTTTGGTCTGCCCCTGGCGATCGCCAGCCTCTTCACTGCGACTCCAGCGTCGGCTCAGCAGTCGCTCACTGGTCCGATCGCCGGCTGGCAGGTGGGCACTGAGCCCAGCTGGGTCTCCATGTACGCGTACGTGCCGGCAACCGTCGTGGAGAATCCGCCGATCCTCGTGGTCGTGCACTTCTGCAGCGGGAGCGCGTTCGGCGTGTTCGACCAAGCGAAAAGCGGCGGCATGGTCGACGCTGCGGACGCACAGGGCTTCATCATGGTCGTGCCGCAGACCATCCAAAACTGCTGGGACGTCGCGAGCACGGAGTCGCTGACGCACGATGGCGGTGGCGACCTCTTGGCCATCGTCCATCAGGTCGACTACGCGATCGCCACCTACGGGGCGAATGCCGACCGCGTTTACGTGACAGGCACTTCGTCGGGCGCCATGGTCACGCAGGCAATCAGCGCGACCTATCCCGACCGCTTCCGAGGAGGCGTCTCCTTCGCAGGGGTCCCCGCCGGGTGCTGGGCGGTCAACAACCCCGACACGCAGTGGAGCGCCCAGTGCGCCGGCGGTGAAGTCAAAAAGTCGGGCCAGGAGTGGGGTGACATCGCGCGCGCCATGTACCCGGGATACTCGGGACGTCGTCCGCGCCTGCAGCTCTGGCACGGGGACGCGGACGCCACCTTGAGCCCCGTCAACCAAACCGAGTCCATCAAGCAGTGGACGAACGTTTTTGGACTGTCCGAAACTCCCACGATGACGACGACCGAGATGATCGGTGGCGGCACGTACACGCGTGAGCAGTGGCAGGATTCCTGTGGTCAGACCGTCCTCGACGCCTGGACGCAGTCCGGTGGACCGCACGGAACCGATCTCAACATGAGTGCGACCTACAGCCTTCCGTTCTTGACGCTCGACCAGGCCGGCCCGACCGACCCGCAGACGGAGTGCGTGCCGACTGGCACGGGCGGCGGCACGGGCGGCGACACGGGTGCCGGCGGCAGCCCTGCTAGCGGAGGGACGACTTCCGGCGGGGGGGACCCGATTGCGGAGCTGCCCTCGCGGCCCACGATGCCTTGTACGTTCTCCGCCTCCCAGCTCCGCTTGGGAGCCGGGCGATCCGGGGCCGTAGCGCTCACGGGTTTGGGGCTCCTCGCGCTGGTCTTCGGGCGAAGGCGGCGATCGTCCACCCTGGGTGCGAGGGGAGTGGGCGAGTGAGCTTTAGGAGTAGGGCCGCTGACGGGCCGATTGGACACATCTCGATGAAATCCCTGCCGCCGGCGAAGCTCCGGCTCGGTGCGGCCGTATCGGCGGTCGCGGTGTTGATGCTGACGAGCTGGCCTGCCTTGGCGCAGTCGGAGGACTCCCCCGACCCGATGGCCTCGGAGGATCTCGCGGAACCAACGCCGGCTGACTCGGGCGATGCAGCACCGGCGGCGGACTCGACCGAAGAAGCGCCTGCTGAAGATTCCGCTGAGGCAGCGGACGCCGAAGAGGCGAGCGCTCCCGCGCCGTCGGCCGCGCCCAAGGCGACGGCCGAGCCCAAGGCGGACAAGCCGTTCGTCGGCTTCGCGCCGCCCCTCATGCCGGCGGTGATCGAGAACAAGACGATCAGCCTGCGGTTGGGTCTGTTCGCTCAACCGCAGCTCGAGATCGCGGGTGCTCCTGACGCCAACAAGACGTCGAAGAACCTGTTTTTGCACAATGTCGGAGTGATCTTCTCCGGCAAGCTGTTCGACTATTTCGAGTTCTTTTTCGACGTCAACTACCCGAGCCTATTCAAGGTCGACCCCACCAATCAGACGGGCGGGACGGGCAAGAATTCCCCGGGCTTGAACGTGCAGGACGCGATCGTCACGCTGAAGCCCTTGGGTAAGACGCGCTACGCGAACTATCTGAAGCTCGACGCTGGCTTCATGCTGCCCTCGCTCTCGCACAACGCCGTGCAGGGTGCGTTCACGCTCTATGGTTGGGACTACTTCATCAACACGTTCCGCCGCAACGTGCTGACCAACGCCGACCCGTTCAAGAGCAACGGGCAAAGCCCGCAGGGTCGCGACGCAGGTGTGCAATTGCGCGGTCTCTTGTTCGGCGAACATCTCGAGTACCGCGTTGGCCTGTATCAGGGCCTGCGCGTGGGCCTGCTTCCCGCCGGGGTGGGGCAGGAGGCTGAGGTTGGGGCCGTCAACTTCTTCCGCTTCGCGGGGCGCTTGCAGATCAACCTGCTCGATGCCGAGGATGACTTCTTTTACCAAGGCACCTATCTCGGCACGAAGAAGATCCTCTCGATCGGCGGCTTCTACGACTTCCAGGACCAATACAAGTCCGGCGGCGCCGACGTCATCCTCGACCTGCCGGTCGGCCCGGGCGTCCTGTCCGCTCAGGCCAACGTGATGCACTGGGACGGCGGGAACTTCATCCAGACGCTCCACCCGCACACCGCGATCATGGCGGAGGCTGGCTACCTGATCCGCGCCCTGATGCTCAGTCCCATCGCGCGATTCGAGTACCTGATCTCCCACGAGCCCTCGGCGTCGACGCCGAGCGAGGCTCGCTACGGCGGCGGGCTCGCTTTCTGGCCGTGGGGCCACACTTCGAACTTCAAGGCATTTTACACGTACGTTCATCGAGACCCGGCGCCTCAGGACTACAGTCAGTTCAACCTGCAGTGGCAGGTCTGGTTCTAAACCGGCTGCCGCTCCCCGTTTTGGGGCAGCCTGCCCAGGAGATAGCTATGAAATCCGTCAAGACAGTTCCCCTCGCTCTGTTCCTCCTTTCGGCCGGTGTCGGCTGCAGCAGCACGACGCCGCCGGCGGGCTCCGGTGGCGCCACGAGCACTGGCGGCGTGACGGGCACGGGCGGCGCCACGGCTACGGGCGGCACCACGGCTACGGGCGGCACCACGGCGACCGGCGGTACGAGCACCGGCGGCACGAGCACGGGTGGTACGAGCACGGGTGGCGCTGATGGCGCCGGGGGCGCCCCGGACCCTCTCGACCCAGCCAACATCATTCCAGGCCTCGACGGTACGTTCTGGGCGTTCCGCACGATGAACGAAGCGGATCCCGGCGAAGGCAAGTACTGGCTCACCGCTGAGACGACCTGCGATGCCGCCGGCACCACAATCGCCAAGGCGCCGTACACGGCGGCGGGCACGCCGGGTCAGCCGTACACCGTGCACTTCCAGTTCCGCGGCGCCCTGGCGCTGCGTTGCTACGAAGGTGGCACGACGGCGGCCACGGCCCCGGATGCCGCGGGCGTGACGAACGACGGATTCTACGCGGGCGGTCAGCCATCCGGGGACGGTCCTACGCTGAGCATCACCGTCTCACCGGCAGCCGATGATGCAGCGGCAGGAAAGTACTTCCTGAACGGCATCCCTTCGGACTCGGGCGCGTGCGATCAGACGATCACCTACGATGTGGGCTATGAGGGTGACATCGTGGTCCTGGGCGGCAGCACGGTCACCTTCGAAATGCACTCTCCGGACTGCCAGGCGCTCCAGAATTGCGGTGCCGATGCGGCAGCCGAGTGCGCCCCGCGCGATATCGACATGACCGGTGTCGAGGTGCACGCCAGTCCTAGCCAGCCCATCTCCGACTACCTCGGCGGCAAGGAATTTTATCCGCAGTGGCTGGCTATCGACCTCACCGCCGTTACGACCCCGTGATGCCGTAAGAGCTCGAGCTGAGCGCCCCGGTGACGGGGCGCGCGGCACGTTGCGTCCACACGCCGCCTTCGGCGCGCGTGTTACGGCGCTTGCCAGTTCACCGTGGCCCAGCCTTGGCCGGGTACGGTGACCTGGTAAGTGCTGCCGCCGATCGACACGATGGTATCCGCTGGGGAGCCGCCGTCGTTGTAGAAGACGAGCACGATGTCGCCGTCGGGATTCTTCCAGGCGACGGCGTCGCCGCCGTCGACACCGACGCGCGAGGCGCCCGGGTCGACGTACTGCGACACGTGACGGAACACGTAGTAGGTGGGGGTGATCTTGAGCTCGCCCGCGCCGACGTCGACGGCCAAAAGGGCGTTTTGGGCCCACGGGCGGACGGTGTCGAGGTTCCGCCCGGTGGTGTCGAGCACCATGTTCCAGGCCATGTAAGCGCTGGCACCTTGGCGAATGTAGTGCGCGATGTAGCCCCAGCTCTCGCGCGCATAGGCGTCGTCGTTGGGGGCGTGGTCGATGTTGGTTTGCTGTTGGTTCGGGAAGTTTCCGCAGCGATGCTCCGTCTGCATCACGGGCACGTGGTAGCTCGACACGTAGCCGGGGACGAACTGGTCCTGACCCCATTGCACCCCGATGCCCGTGATGAAGGCCGCCGCCTCGCTGTCGGTCATGACGGCGTCGACGATGGACTTGTCGGTGGTGTTCGACATCGTGCCGACCCAGATTTCGCGGTCCGGTAGCCGGTCCGCGAACAGGGGACCCAAGAACTCGCGCACGTACTTGGTGAAGCCGCCCGGGGTCCAGCCGCACGAAGGATAGTCTTGCTGGTAGCCGGGCTCGTTCTGCGGGTGCACCGCTTCGACGTAGATCCCCTGCGCCTCGTACTCCTCGACCCAGCGCGTCAGGTAGAGCGCATGAGCCTCGAACATGCCGTCTTGTTCGATCATGTTACCGCGATCGAACTGGCCGTTGTCTTTCATCCAGGTGGGCGGCGACCACGGGCTGCCCCAGAAATGGAGGTCGGGCCGAATGGCGAGGGCGGCCTGGATGTACGGGATCAGATTCATCGTGTCCCGGTCGATGCTGAAGTCATTCATTTCGACGTCGCCGTCCGACTCGTTCAGGCTGTAGCGATCCAGGGCGTAATCGCTGGCCCCGATCGGAATGCGCCCGTGCGTGAAGGCCAAGCCGTCTGCTCGGTCGAACAGGAGGTGCAGCGCCAGATCGCGGTCGCTCTGGCTGAGGGATTTCATCGCCTCCCAGCCTTTCTCGTTGAACGTGCCGCCGAAGCCGCGCCAGTCCCCGAGCACTTCGCTATCGTTGACGGTGACTGCCGCCGCTCCCGTGGCAGGAGTCAGCTCGGCCTCTTGCCAATAGGCACCGGGGCCCGACGTGACGAGGTCGGGCTCCAGGATCGGCTCGGAGCCCCCCGTGCCGCCGCCCGTGCCACCGCCGCTTCCGCCGCCGCTTCCGCCGCCGCCGGAGGAGGAGGTCCCACCGCCACCGGAGGTCCCGCCGCCCGTGCCGCTGCCGGTTCCGCCAACGCCCGCTGACGCGCCCCCGGTCGAGAGCGAACCACCGACGGACGAACCGCCGCTCGAGAGCGGACCGCCACCGGTCCCCGCGCCGCCATCATCGCCGACCTGGGGGGAGCAAGCGGACAAGCCCAAGGTGCTCAGCCCAACGCAGGAAATGACCGTCACGAACGCGGAAGCAAAGACTCTCACGCTCGGAAGGATAGCCAGCGGGCAGCTCGTGGGAGGGGGAGGAAAGTCACGACTGCTGGGAAGAAAAAGACCGCCTGAGCGAAATGCGCCCCGCGCTCCTGGAGGCCGGCATCAGGGCACCCGTTCCCAGATGGGCACTTTTGGCGTTCCTCGCTAGAAACGTGCCCCATGACGGGGCTCGGGCATCTGGCCGGTCTCACGGGCGCGGAAGCCCGCGCTCGCCTGGGGCAGTATGGGCCGAACGTCGTTGCTCGTGAGACTGCGGCATCGCCCTTTCGACTCCTCCTCGGCCAGTTCGAAAATCCCTTCGTTTGGCTGCTCCTCTTGGCAGCGGTCGTGGCGGGCTCGATTGGCGATGTGGTCGACGCGCTCGCGGTCGGTGCCATCGTGGTGATCAACGCGCTCGTCGGGTTCTTCCAGGAGTATCGCGCCGAGCGGGCCGTCTTGGCACTGCGCGCGCTCACGGCACCGCACGCCCGGGTGTCACGGGATGGTCGAATGGTCGACATCCCGGCGAGCGACATCGTCCCGGGCGACCTCTTGCTCCTGGATGCCGGGGATGTCGTGGGCGCCGACGGCCAGGTAGTCGAGGCGCACGCGCTCTTGATGAACGAGTCCCTTCTCACTGGTGAGAGCCTGCCGGTCGAGAAGCGAGCCGAAGCGAGCCCGTCCGCCGCGGCGCTGGCGGAGAGGCACGACGCCGTATTCATGGGCACGGCGGTAGCGAACGGCTCCGGGCGTGCCGTGGTGACGGCGACGGGCATGCAGACCGAGATCGGCAAGATCGCCCACCTGCTCGCGACTGCGGGACGAGAGGAAACCCCGCTAGAGCGTCGGCTGGCGGCCGTGAGTCGGGTGCTCTTGGCACTGTGTCTGGGCATCGTCGCCATCGTGGCGGCCCTCGGACTCTGGCGCGGGTTTGCGGTGAGCGAAGTCTTTCTTTCAGCAGTGTCGCTGGCGGTGGCGGCGGTGCCCGAAGGACTGCCGGCCGTGGTGACCATTGCGCTCGCCCTCGGGGTGCAGCGCATGGTCTCGCGTCACGTCTTGGTCCGGAAACTGCCAGCGGTCGAGACCTTGGGCTGCGCGACGGTGATCTGCACCGACAAGACCGGCACGCTGACCACCGGGGTGATGCGGGTACGCGAGCTCTGGGGGAAGGACCACGAGGCGATCGTGGGCGCAGGCTGCGCCTGCTGTGACGCGGAGCTGGACGCCGAAGGACCAGGCGGCACGGGCGATCCCACGGAAGTCGCAATCCTTCTAGCTGGCGTCGAGTACGATCTCAGCCGGGAGGTCATCGAGCGGGAGAACCCGCGCGCCAGGACGAACCCCTTCGACTCGGAGCGCAAGCGCATGTCCGTCTTTCGCGCGGACGGCGTGCTCTACGTCAAGGGCGCGCTCGAAACGATCCTCCCCCTGTGCACGGAGCGCCCCGAAGGGGTGCTGGAAGCGAACGACCAGATGGCGACGCGCGGGCTACGCGTCCTCGGCGTTGCCCTTGGTGAGAGCGAGCGTGAAGAAGGCCTGCGCCTTCTGGGCCTCGTCGGGATCGCCGATCCGCCACGGAGCGAGGTGATCGATGCGGTGGCTGCTGCACGAGCGGCTGGCATCCGCACCGTGATGATCACGGGCGATCACCCGGCCACCGCACACGCCATCGCGCGTGAGCTCGGCATCCTCGGAGCAGGGGACGACTCGGGCGAAGTGGTGCACGCACGCGCCACACCTGCCGACAAGATCGCCATCGTGCGGCGCTGGAAAGAGCAGGGCGAGGTGGTGGCGATGACCGGCGACGGAGTGAACGACGCCCCGGCCTTGCGCGAGGCGCACATCGGCATCGCCATGGGCAAGACCGGCACGGAGGTGTCGCGCGAGGCGTCCGACATGATTCTGGCGGACGACAACTTCGCCAGCATCGTAGCGGCCATCGCCGAGGGCCGCGGTATCTTCGACAACATCAGAAAGACGTTGGTCTTCCTGCTCACGGGCAACGTCGGAGAGCTCGCGCTGATGCTCGGTGCGTCGGTCCTGGGGCTGCCGCTACCGCTCTTGCCGCTGCACTTACTGTGGATCAACCTGGTCACGGACGGACTCCCGGCCCTGGCTCTCGTCACGGATGCGGCAGAACCAGGCGTGATGACGAGGACTCCACGTCGTCCGGACGAACCGATGCTCGCTCGGCGAGAGTGGCTGTTCATCGTGGCCACGGGCCTGCTGGAGGCCGCGGTGACCCTCGGGGTGTTCGTGTGGGCGCTCGATGGGCGCGGCGTCAATGGCGCGCGTAGCCTCGCGTTTTCGACGCTGGTGTTTGCCGAGCTCTTGCGCGCTTTCGCCGCTCGGAGTCCAGACCGCCTGTTCTGGGAAGTCGGGCCGCTGACGAACCTCGGTCTTTTGGCTGTCGTCCTTTTGTCTGCCCTCGTGCAGCTCGGCCTGCACACTATCCCGTGGACGCAGGGCGTCTTCGAGACCAGGGCGCTTTCGCCCGCCGACCTCGCCCTGGTCTTTTCCCTCGGCTTGATTCCGGTCTCGGTCCTGGAGCTATCGAAGGTTCTGCGTCGATGGGGGAAGGCTCGCGTGCCTCGGAACGCCGGGCCGGTCGGCTAGGCGCCGGGGTGGCACGAGGTCTGCAGGCGAGTGAAGGCCTGAGCAGGAGGCCTTTCCATGTCCAACGATTCCAAGACCTTCACGACCGGGCTGTTGATTTTAGGCGTCGTGGCCATTTCGAGCTGCTGCGGCTGTGGGGCACTAACGAGACAGGTGGCGCGCGATGCCACACCGGCCGCCGTCGACAGTGGCATCCAGGCTGGCGTTTCCGACGAGAATCAAGAGACGATCGTGCAGGCGATCGACCCCGAGCGCGTCGAGCGCGCGACCGAAAAGGTCGCTGGCGCCGTCACCGACGGTTGGACGAACGCGATGGACCAGGACGAGCGGCAAGCGCGGATTGCCCTAGCGGTGACGCCCGTCATGGCCAAGCTCGTGAGCGAGTCGATCGAGGTTGCGCTCACCGACGAGCATCTGACCCGCGTCCGTGAGCTAGCCAAACAGGCCACGCTCGGCTTCCAAGACGCCATCGACGAGGTCAGCGAGCAGCGCGACCTTGGCACCATTCCCTCCGACCGTGGCAACGTGCTCGAGGCTGTGGATGAGCTGGCCGAGGGCGGCCAGGGCACACTGTACGTGATCGGCGCGATCGCGCTGGCTCTCGCGGTGCTACTCGGGGTGGGCGTCGTGTGGGCGCTCAAGCGAAAGCGCCGCCATGAACAGGAGTCCGTGCGCCAAAGCCAGGCGTTGGCAGCCGCTGTTCGTGTGCTTTCGCGAAAGGGCGTGCCCATGGACGAAGAGCCAGCGAGTCCAAGCACCGACGGCCGCCCGAGCGCGGACATCCAGGCCGATGTCGATTTGGTCCGCACGGCGGCGCGGCGGATGGCGGGCGCTCGCTGATCTCGAGCGCCCGGCGCGGGCCGCGTCAGGTTGCCGCTTGGACGGAGTGCTTCAATTCATCCCACAGCTTCTCGACCTCGCCCTTGGCTTGATCCCAGGTGCTGGCGCTTGCCTGTTCGAGCCGATCGACCGCGGCCACGAGCCGTGTTCTCCGCTCTTCGATGATCGGCAGATTCGCGTCGATCTTCTGCTTTTTCTTGCCATTCTCGGTCGTCGACGCCGTACGGAGATCGGCGATGTCCTTGTCGATTTCGACGAGCTTCGACCGGACGTCGTGGCGGAACTCCTCCCGCATTTTCGCGAACTTCTCTTGAGCACCGGAGATCTCGCGATTCGCTTCAGCTTGCGCCTGCTGCGCGACGCGGTCCGCTTCTGCCTGGGCACGAGCAGCTTCCCGGTCGGCGTCGGCCTGGCTTTCGTTGACCTTCCGCTGTTGGTCAGCGGCGTTCTCGCAGCCGACGGCAAACGATAGGGCGATGATTCCGGCAGTGAATGGGTGAGTGAAAGTCCTCATGGTGGATGCTTCCTTTCTGGCGCCGAGGTCGGCGCTGGTTCGCCCCCCTCGTGTGCATCGACCGTGCCCGGATCGAGGGGTCGGAGGTTTTCCCGCAAAATCCCGTACTTGAAGCAGGATCGGCGCCGGGCCACCGCGTCCTTGCGGCTGCGTCAAGCGGGCACAATGCCACAGCTGTGTCGCCTGCGGCTGTGGCATGCGGCCTTTGCGGCGACTCGGCGGCGTGGAACACGGAGCCCTGGCCGAAGCCCTCTCTTCCGCACTGGGGCCACGTACGTCAAGAAGCTAGGGCTCGCCAGCTTCTCGTGGCAGCCAGTAATATTCGAGCGACTGCTCGATGCTGATCCTGTCGCAGCACGAGTCCGACTCGAGCTTCCAGCGCAGGTAGGCGACGATGGCTTTGACCTGGGCTGCGTCGTACATCGCGAACGCAGCACGAGCCGCATCACCGATCGTGCCGCCGCCCCAGACCTTGGCCAGGCGTTGGGCCGCGCCGAGCGGAGTGAGGCCGAAATACAGGGCCGTCGTCGGATCGACCTCGGTCAGCGTCCCCTCGAGGTCTCGGATGAGATACGCCCCGAGATAGAACTGGCGCGCGCGCGGCGAGAAAAAGGCGAGGGCACTGCCGCCCACGGCTCGATCGAGGAAGGCGGCATCCAGGCTCTGCCACTCCGTTTTGCCGCGAAACGCCTGCCTCGTTTCCTCCGGCTCGTCGCCGTAGCTCGGCGTGGCCAGGTCATCGTCCCCGGGATACGGCACCGTAGAAAAAGCCGCCACGATGGCCTGGATGAGGTCCGCGTCGCCCATCTTGCTAACATGGTACCAGAGTTTCGGTGCGCGAGCCGTTGAACGGCGCTAGCTCAGAACCAGCCTTCACTCGCTAGCAGCGCTTGGACGCGAGCCTTCACCTCGTCGCGGATTTCCCGCACGCGCTCCACGGTCTTGCCCTTGGGATCTTCCAAGGGCCAGTCATCCCTGCGTAGACCGGCGATGTGTGGACACGCCTCGCCGCAGCCCATGGTGATGAGCCAGGCGGCGCTCCGCGCTAGCTCGTCGGAGAGGAACCGGGGCTGAGCAGTGGACAGATCGATGCCCACCTCCTGCATGGCCGTGAGCACCTCCGGGTGCACCTGCGCACCTGGCTCGGTGCCAGCGGAGATCGCGTGCGCCTTGTTCGGATTGGCGAGCGCGTTGAACCAAGCGGCCGCCATCTGCGACCGCCCGGCGTTGTGGACACAGGCGAAAAGGACGGTTTTCATGGTTTTCACGAAGCTTTCTCGGGCGCTTGAAGCCAAACGAACAGGGGCACGGCCAGGCCCGCTCCGATGAGCTGACCAACGAGGAAACCGGGCACATCGGCAGGCCGAATGCCCGCGAACGTGTCGGTGAGCGCTCGGGCCACGGTCACCGCCGGGTTGGCAAACGACGTGGAGGAGGTGAAGAAGTAGGCCGCCGTGATGTAGGCGCCGACGGCGTAGGGGACGGCCGAGGCGTTCGTGCGAGCGACGCCCAGAATGACTCCAAGCAAGCCGAAGGTGGCGAGTGCTTCGCCGCCGATCTGGGGGAAGCCGGCGCGCGCGTGGTCGGAGACCTGCACGAGCGGCAGCTCGAACATGGCGTGAGCGAGCAGGACCCCAACCAGCGCGCCCACGACCTGACTGCAGATGTAGGCGGGCAGTTCACGGGCAGGGCGTCGGCGGAGCGCTACGTCCGTCAGGGTGACGAGCGGGTTGAAATGAGCGCCGGAAATCGGGCCGAAGGTGAGGATGAGGGCGACCAGGCCGGCCCCCGTGGCGAGGGCGTTGGCGAGCAGAGCGATGGCGACGTTTCCGCCGGCCAATCGCTCCGCCATGATGCCCGAGCCCACCACCGTGGCGAGCAGGAGCGCCGTGCCTACGCCTTCGCCAACGGCGCGCTTCAGCAGCACGCGCTCTTTTCCCCGGAGAGGCCGGCCCCTGCCGCGCCGGTGGGAACACAGCACGCGGACTTCGTCTCTCGCATCACGGCGGCCTCGCCCTTCACGACGAACACCTCCCAGGAGTTCCCATCCGGATCCTCGACCCAGACCTTGTCCTGCACGGCGTAGCAACACGCCGTGTTCTCCTCGCTCAGCGTGCGCAGCCCGGCGGCCTCGAACTTCGCTTTGGCTTCGTCGACGTCATCGGTACTCGCGACCTGAATGCCGAAGTGACTGGCGTTGATGCCGGTCCGCGGCGCCTCGGCCATGGTGAGGTTCAGCGAAGGCTGCTCGAGGTCGAACTTCGCGTAGCCTGGGCGACGCTTGCTCGCCTTCACGCCGAAGGCGGCCTCGTAGAAGGCGACGGAGGCGTCGATGTCGGTGACGTTCAGGGACACGTGGGGCTTGAGAATTTGCATGGGTTTTCCTTTGTTCCAAATTGTTCGAAATAGAAGAGTAAAAAAAAGGGCTCAGCAGCACTTGGTTTGGCCGCGCTTGCAGCAGTCCTCCCAGAGGTAGTCCGTGAGGGCCCGCAGGCTGCCGAACTCGGGCGCGTAGTAGTGGTAGGTGCCTTCGCTACGGCTCGTGAGCAGGCCCGAGTCGACCAAGCGCTTGAGGTGATGGCTGAGCGTCGAGGCCGGTAGATCGACGTGGGCTTGGATGTCGCCCGCCGACGTCCCTTCGGGTCCGCCCTGGACGACGAAACGCAGAACCCCCAGGCGCACGGGGTGTCCCAATGCAGCCAGCTGTTCGGCCTGACGTTCCAGTTTGCTCGGCACCCGTTACTTCTAATATTCTCGAACCAAGAGTCAAGGCTGCGCTGCCCGGAAAAGCGCTCGCTTGCCCGGGCAGCCTGGCTCAGCCGAATCAGGGCGTCGGCTTGGCGGGCGTCGCGGCGGACGGCTTGGTGGCCGCGGCTGTCGTCGCCTTGGGCGGGACGGGCTTGCCCGTCTTGGGATCGACGGGGGGCGCCACCGGCTCTGGGCAGCCGTCCTCGTCGGTGACGCCGTCCTTGGTCTCCGCTTCGGCGGGGCACTTGTCCGTGTCGTCCGGCACGCCGTCACCGTCTTCGTCCTTGGGCTTGCAGCCCGTGAACGTCGCGGCAGCTTCTGCAGGGCAACCGTCGGCGGCGTCGGTGATGCCGTCCCCATCCGTG
>Ga0247744_1000036_pt1 | contig 33493 bp, 36 predicted proteins | sample UWRJS154409C5_FD_180946 | JGI IMG/M metagenome (GOLD analysis project Ga0247744, IMG submission 180946) | Soil microbial communities from Arlington Agricultural Research Station in Wisconsin, United States - UWRJ-S154-409C-5 | ecosystem: Environmental > Terrestrial > Soil > Agricultural land... | reverse complement strand
TACCCGCTGCCCCCATACTCCGCAGCGTCGGAGTCGAGGACGAGCTCGTAGCGGCTGGCCGCGGGCAAGCCGATACGGTAGCCGGTCCGCGGCACGGGGGTCAGATTCATGACCACGACCAGGTGCCGGTCGGTTCCTGGCAGTCGCCGCTCGTAGGACAGAATGGAGCTGTCCCGGTCGGAACAGTCGATCCAGCGGAAGCTGCCCGGATCGGGATCCCCTGCCCACAGTTCCTCGCTTTGCCGATACAGGGCTCCCAGGCGTGCCACGAAGGCCAAGAGTGCCTTCCGCGGCGGATGATCGGCAATGTGCCAATCGAGCGAGCTATTGACGTCCCACTCGTGATGCTGGCCGAACTCGGCGCCCATGAACGTCAGCTGTTTGCCTGGCCGCGTGACTTGATAGGCCAGAAGCACCCGCAAGTTGGCTGCCTTCTGCCAGAAGTCGCCGGGCATCTTTTCGATCAGCGCGCCCTTGCCGTGCACGACTTCGTCGTGACTGATCGAGTTGACGAAGCGCTCGGTGTGCTCGTAGAGCATCGCGAACGTGAGCTGGTCCTGGTGATACTTGCGGTGAATCGGCTCTTTTTGGAAGTAGCCGAGCGTGTCGTGCATCCAGCCCATGTTCCACTTGAAGGTGAAGCCGAGGCCCCCTTCGTGCGCGGGCCGGGTGATGCCGCCCCAGGCGGTCGATTCTTCGGCGACGGTGAAGCCGAACGGCGCCTCTTGCCTGACGGCCACGTTGAACTGCCGCAAGAAGTCGATCGCTTCGAGGTTCTCGCGCCCGCCGTACACGTTCGGCAGCCAGTTTCCTTCCTCGCGGCTGTAGTCGAGGTAGAGCATGGAGGCGACCGCATCGACGCGCAGGCCGTCGACGTGGAACTCGCGCATCCAGAACACGGCGTTCGCCACCAAGAACGCACGCACTTCTGCGCGCCCATAATTGAAGATGAGCGTTCCCCAATCTGGGTGCTCGCCGCGCCGAGTGTCATCGTGCTCGTAGAGCGCCGTGCCATCGAACCGCCGCAGCGCGAAGTCGTCCTTGGGGAAATGCGCAGGGACCCAATCGATGATGACGCCGATGCCCTCGCGGTGCAGGTAGTTGATCAAGTAGCGGAGATCGTCCGGGCTGCCGTAGCGCGCAGTCGCGGCGTAGTAGCCGGTCACCTGGTAACCCCACGACGGGTAGTAGGCATGCTCGGCCAGCGGCATGAACTCGACGTGGGTGAATCCGAGCGCCTTCATGTGTGCGGCTAGGCGTGGACCGAGCTCGCGGTAGCTGAGGCTCCGGTTGCCGTCCTCGGGTACGCGCAACCAGGAGCCCAGATGCAACTCGTAGATGTGCACGGGGCGGCGCGTGTGGTCCACGCCCGTATTGGCATCGATCCAGGCGCCGTCGGTCCACTCGAACTGCGACTGTTCCACGACCGAGGCGGTGCTCGGCGGCAACTCCATGCGGCGCGCCATCGGATCGGCCTTCAAACGCAAGTCGCCCGACTGCGTCTTGAGCTCGAACTTGTAGAGCGCCCCTGCGCTCACTTCCGGCACGAAGATCTCCCACACGCCCGAGCTGCCCAAGCTGCGCATGGGTAAGAGACGGCCGTCCCACTGGCAAAAATCACCCACGACGCTGACTCGGCGCGCATTCGGCGCCCAGACGGAGAACGACGTGCCACGCACCCCCTGGTGCGTCATCACCCGGGCGCCCAGAGCCTCGTAGAGTCTGCGGTGGGTGCCTTCGCCGAACAGGTAGAGGTCGAGCTCACCCACCGTGGGCAGATGACAGTACGGGTCAGCGTGCTCCCAAACGGTACCGTTCGAAAAATGAAAACGCACCCGGTATTGAATCGGCAAGGACCGGTTCGGCAGGTGCAGGCCGAACACGCCATTGGACAGCGGTTCCGCGTGCACCGTCTCGCCGGTCGGCAGCACGATCTCGGCGCCTTCCGCGTCCGGATGAAACACTCTGACGATGACGCCGCCCTGGTCATCGGGATGCGCGCCCAAGATCGAGTGTGGATCATGATGCTCGCCGAGCACCAATCGCTCCGTCGTGGCAGGGTCTACGGCAAGTAGTTCGAGAAGCGAGGACGCACGGCGGTTCATTCGGTTCCTTCGTAGCTAAGCAGGACGAGCGAGTGCGGCGCCACGTTGAGCGTGGTGCCCTTCGGAATGCGGTGGGTGGCCTGCGCGGTGTTGATCAGCTCATGCCAGTAACCACGGGCGCGCAGCTCCGGCAACTTGCAGACGCGCGCTCGATTCCCGGCGTTCAAGAAGAGCAGCAGGGTCTGCCCGCTATTGGCGCGACCGCGCTCGTCGACGTCGTCGGACGCATGGCCGTGGATCAACATGCCGAGCATGCGATTGCGTGGGTCACGCCAATCATCGATGTTCATCTCCTTGCCGTCGGGACGCATCCACTGGATGTCCTTGTCGCCCAGGTCGCTCACCGGATCGCCAGCGAAGAAACGGCGTCGCCGGAACACGGGATTGCCGTGGGCGATGGCGATGACCTTTTTGACGAAGTCGAGCAAGTCGCGCTCCGCCTCGCCGAGCTCCCAGTTCACCCAGGTGAGCTCGCTGTCCTGGCAGTAGGCGTTGTTGTTGCCCTGCTGGGTGCGACCAATCTCGTCCCCGTGGCCAATCATCGGCACACCTTGTGAGAACGCGAGCGTCGCGAACATGTTCTTCACCATGCGCTCCCGCATGCGGTTGACCCATGCAGCGCGGGTGTCCCCTTCGTGGCCCCAGTTTCGACTGTGATTGTCGTCGTGGCCGTCGCGGTTGCCCTCACCGTTGGCGTCGTTGTGCTTGCGCTCGTAGCTGACCAGGTCGCGCAGCGTGAAGCCGTCGTGGCAGGTGATGAAATTGATGCTGGCGTAGGGCCCGCGATCCGAGCCCTGGAAAATGTCGCTCGATCCGCTCAAACGCGACGCGAGCTCCGGCACCTGGCCCTCGTCACCGGCCCAAAAACGCCGGATGGAGTCGCGGTAACGGCCGTTCCACTCCGCCCAACCGGGCGGAAAGCCGCCCAGCCGATAGCCGCCCGGCCCGATGTCCCACGGCTCGGCAATGAGCTTGACCTGACTGAGCGTCGGGTCCTGCTGCACGATGGCGAAGAAACGCGCAAAGCCATCGAAGTCCACGGGGTCGCGCGCCAAGGTCGGCGCCAGATCGAAGCGGAAGCCGTCGACGTGCATCTCACTGACCCAGTAACGCAGACTGTCCAGGACGAGCTGTAGTGCCCGGGGATGCGTCACGTTCCAGGAGTTCCCGCAACCGGTGAAGTCCTGATAGTAGCGCTCGTTCTGCGGCACGAGCCGGTAGTAGGCAGCGTTGTCGATGCCGCGGAACGACAGCATCGGCCCCAAGTGGTTGCCTTCGCCGGTGTGATTGTAGACCACGTCCAGGATGACCTCGATGCCCTCACGGTGGAAGGCTTTGACCATCGTCTTGAACTCGGCCACCTGCTGGCCGTGCGCACCCGTGGCGTAGCCGGGATCGGGCGCGAAAAAGCCGAGCGTCTGATAGCCCCAGTAGTTGGTGAGGTTCAGGTCACGCAGGCGCCGATCGATGGCGAAGTGCTGGACCGGCAAGAGCTCGATGGCCGTCACCCCGAGGGACTTCAAGTGATCCAAGATGGCGTCGGAAGCCAAGCCCAGGTACGTACCGCGCAGATTTTCCGGCACGTCCGGGTGCAGCATCGTCATGCCTTTGACGTGCGCTTCGTAGATCAACGTGTCGCGCCAGGACGTATCCGGCCGGCGGTCGTCGCCCCAGGTGAAGGCCTCGTCGACGACGACGCATTTCGGCACGTACGGTGCGCTGTCCGCCGCGCTAAACGATAGGTCGGCGTCCGGGTGGCCGACCTCGTAGCCGAACACCGCGTCGTGCCATTCGATCCCGCCGGCGATGGCCCGCGCATAGGGATCGAGCAGCACCTTGTTCGAGTTGAAGCGAAAGCCCGCCAGCGGCGAGTACGGACCGTCGACGCGGTAGCCGTAGAGCTGACCGGGACGAATGTCCGGGGAATAGCAGTGCCAAATGCCGTGCGTGCGTTCCTTGACGGGGATGCGATGCGTCTCCCGCGTCGGATCGGCGGCGTCGTACAGGCAGAGGTCGACGGCCGTGGCGTTGCGGGAGAACAGCGCGAAGTTGACGCCTTCACCGTCCCAAAGGGCGCCGAGGCGAACCGGTGTCCCAGGCCAAATCCGCATCGCTCGACCCAGGTTAGGTCGACCTAGGGTCCTCCGCCAGATCCGACCTATACGATCAGGACTGCTCGATCAGAGCTGCTCGATCAAAAGCAGGTGCCCGACCCGCTCCATGGGTACCAAGCGCACGTAGTTCGCGCGGCCGAGCCAAGTGTACGACGTGCCCGTCAACAGATCGTGGACCTTGTAAGGGGCACCGTCTGCGATACCGAGAGCATCGAGTGGTACGTCCACCGTGGCTTCGCGGACTTCGTGCGGATTCAAATTGGCAATGACCAGCAGGTGGCGCGGTGCCTTCGGGCTCGGGTCCCTCTTCACGTACGCGATGATGTCGGCGGCGCTGGTCGTCAGGAAAAGCAGGTTGTCGAGCCGACGCAGGGCTGGCTCGGCGCGCCGAATCCGATTCAGCTTGGCGACGTCGCGACGAATGTTTTGCGGTGCGTTCCAGTCGCGCACGCGGATCTCGTACTTCTCGGAATCGAGGTATTCCTCGCTACCGTCGTGAACGGCCACGTTCTCGCAGAGCTCGAAGCCCGAATAGATGCCGTAGACCGGCGCCAACGTAGCCGCGAGAAGTAGACGCACGCGGAACGCCGGGCGGCCACCTTTCTGCAAGTACTCGTGCAAAATGTCGGGCGTATTGGCGAAGAAGTTCGGCCGATAGAACTCGCTCATCGGTGCTCGCGTGAGCTCCTCGAGGTACTCGGTGAGCTCCTGCTTGTTGTTTTTCCAGGTGAAGTACGTGTAGCTCTGGCTGAAGCCGAGCTTGGCCAAACCCTGCATCCGGTTGGGCCGCGTGAAGGACTCCGACAGGAAAACGACGTCGGGATGGCGGTCCTGCACCTCGCGAATGCACCACTCCCAGAACGCGAGCGGCTTGGTGTGCGGGTTGTCGACACGGAAGGTCCGCACGCCTTCGCTCACCCAGAAGAGCAGGGCGTCGCGACAGGCCTCCCACAGACCTTCGGCTCCCTCCCCCCAGAAGTTGAGCGGGAAGATATCCTCGTATTTCTTCGGTGGATTCTCGGCGTAGCGCACGCTGCCATCGGGCCTGACGAAGAACCACTCGGGATGCTCTTTCACCCAGGGATGGTCGGGCGAGCACTGCAGCGCGAAGTCGAGCGCAATCTCGATGCCGAACTCTGCCGCCGCGCGCACGAGGCTACGAAAGTCATCGATCGTGCCGAGCTCGGGGTGGATGGCCGTGTGTCCACCGTCCGGCGACCCAATGGCCCACGGGCTACCGACATCACCGACCTGGGCAACCGTGCTGTTGTTGCGCCCTTTGCGGTGCGTCATGCCGATGGGATGAATCGGTGGCAGATACAAGACGTCGAACCCCATCGCCGCGATGTCGGGAATGCGCTTCTCGGTGTCGGCGAATGTGCCGTGGACGCCCGGTGTCGTGCCCTGCGAACGCGGAAAGAGCTCGTACCAAGCCGCAAATCCAGCCTCCACGCGGTCGACGCGAATGTGCTGCACGGCGCTTCGAAACACGTCATCCTCGGCCAGCGGAGCATTCATCAGCTCCTCGAGCGTGTGGGAAAATGCAACGCGCTTGCGCGTCTCGACGCCAATCGTGGGGTCGGTCAACACGCGCGCAGCATTGTCGAGTGGCTGCTGCAGGTCATCGGGGGCCAGGCGCTTGCGGCGCTGGACGAGGGCTGCGCCTTCGAGCAGCTCCGGCGCGATGTCCTGTCCGGCGTTGATCCGCTTCTCCAAGTCCCGCTTCCACGTCTTGAATGGATCGGGGTACGCCTCGACCTGCATCTCCCACAGGCCGGGGGCATCGACGGTAAACCGACCGAACCAGCGGTCCGGGTTGTACTCGTACACGAGGGCCGCTTTCTTGAACTCCACCTGATCGGCGCGGCGGTAGCGCACGCTGGCGGTAATGACGTCGTGGCCATCCTTGTAGATGCTCGCACCCACGTTCACCGGATCACCGACCAAGCGCTTGACCGGCCACTTGCCCCCATCGACGCTCGGGGAGACGTGCTCAATCATCAGACGCGGAAAGCGGGACAGCTGCATTGCCGCGGCGTTCTCGGTCGATTGCGACGGCCCCGTCAAGCCCCGCTGTCGGCGCTGAACGCCTGCGCCGTGAGGCCGCTAACGAACCATGAGCCAGCCGAGCAGAACGAGCACGACGACCCCTAGGCCGACGAGCACGCCTCGACCGCGCTGGAAGGCCACCGCATCCACGTGCTCGGCGGCCCGACGCGCGAGCTCGAGCTCCCGCGCTTGGGTGGACACGGTGGCGTCGGCTGCGAGCAGTTGCTGTCGGAGGCCGGCGTCCACCGGTACCTCCCCATGGAGCTCGACGATGGCCAGGCCCACGTTGGCCAGGACCTTGCCGAGACCGGCCTCGGCCTGTCCCAGCGTCTCACCGAGCTCACCCAGCGTCCCTTGTTGCGACAGGATGAGCCCCTCCCGTTTGGCTTCGATCCGGCGCACTTCGGCCAGCGCCCGCCGTTCCTCCTCCTCCGCGGCGCGCAGCTGAAGATCGAGCTCCTTCTGCGTCGCCTGCGCGGTACCGATTTCTCCCTCGGCGCGCTTGATCAGCTCCTCGACGCCGAGGAAGCGGCCGGCGAGCTCGGGCGGCATCTCGGCCCCAGGGCCACTGGTCTCCTGAGCGCGGGTGACGATGTTCCGCCGTTCGATGGCATGACGCTGTAGCGTCGCCCGCAAGCGCGCAAGATCGCGCTGTCCGCCGTCCGCTAGCGCCCGACGCTCGGCCGTGTGCCGCGTTCTGAGACCGACAGTGGCGTTTGCCGTCGCCAGCTCCACGTCCAGCTGCGCGAGCCCCGTTTCCCCGCGCTCGTCCGCACGTGTGAGCCCAGCCTTCGCCTCCTGGACGACGCGCTCGTGCTGATCGATCTGGTCATAGGACATGCGAAAGCGATCCTTGCCTTCGAGGCTCGGCCGCAAGCTGCGCGCCAGATCGCCCAGCAAGCGATCACGGGTCCCTTCTGCCTGAGCCAAGCTGTCTGCCGCGCTGCTCGTCTCCACAGCCAACCGGCGCAGGGCAGCGCGCGCCGACCAGTAATAGAAGGGCGCTGACAGCCAGCCGCCCGGGTCGGGCAAGCCGAGCACCTGCTGCACCGCCTCCACGGGTACATCCAGGTTCTCCGGCAGCGGCGTGCGACAGATGGGCCACGGAACGTCGTCCTTCTCTTTCATCGGGACGGCGACGTTCAGCTGTGCCGCAGCCGGGTCGGCCAGCTCGTCGTCCAGATCCCAAACCGTGGAGTCGAAGCCGAGGTCGACGATCGGGGGAGCTGGACGCACCGAAGGTCCCGCCGCCGCGGGACGAACGGACGCACGCGCAGCGGCCGCCGGTCGAATCGACGGCGAGCGGACCGGGAGCGTGAGCTCCGGCTCCGCTTCCGCTCCACGCGGCGCTTCGGACGGTCGAAATGGCGAGTCCCACGGCAGGTCGCTGCCTCGCGCGCTCACGATGTCGAACTCGAGGTCGTTGGCATCCGCTGCCGGCTCGGCCTTCGCTTGAATGGCGACCTGCTCGGGACGAGCGGGCGCCTGACGAGCCGGGCCGCGCTCCGGCACGGCGCGGCCCGGAAGCAGATCTGGAATCTCGCCGTCGTCCTTCGCCATCGCCGTCCCGGCTAAAAGTATAGCGAATCGCTGCGGCGACGTGCGCACACTCGCCCGGCTTGCCGGAGCCGGCCGCCTGGGCTACCCCCCCGGCACGACCTGGGGCCCAGAGCCCCGTGTGGGCCCACCAACAGCGCACCTCGAACCCCGCCAGGCCCGGAAGGGAGCAACGGTAAAGGAGAGCGGGTGTGGTGGGCCCTTTCCTTTTCTCGCCCGGCGTTCCGGCGGACAATCGAGCCCCCATGACCAAGCCCGCGCCTCCTGTCCCCGCCCCCGCAGCCAGCCAGTCGCCGACCCCCGTGGGCGGCCGAGCCCTCGGCTGGGCCCTTGCCGCCGCGGCCGGCCTGAGCCTCGTGGCCTGTAACCAGACCGAGGAAAAGCCGACCGGCGAGAAAGCCGCCGCCGCCTCGCCGAGCGGCGAGAAGGCCTGCTGCCAAGGTAAGAACGACTGTAAGGGCAAGGGCGGCTGCGCCGTGCCGGGCAAGAACGACTGCGCGGGTAAGAACGCGTGCAAGGGTCAGGGCGGCTGCAACATGCACTGCCCGAAGTAGGGCGTCTCTTTACACGCCCAGCATGTCCACCACCGAGCCGTGGTGGCCGCGTCCGGGAGCCTGCGCGTAGAAGGCCAAGGTCTCCGCGACCTCGGCTGCCGTCATGCGCGCCGGATACGGGCTCCCCTCGAGCATGTCGGTGTCGATGGCTCCGGGGAGAAGCGCCAGCGTGGACAGGTTCGTGTCCTTCAGCTCCTCGGCCAGACAGCGCATGAGCGCGACCAGTCCCGCTTTGCTGGCGTTGTAGGCGGCCTGACGCAGAGAGCCGAGGTGGGCGGCAATGCTCGACACGAAGAGGATGCGCCCCGACCCCCGAGCGAGCATCGCCGGCAAGAGCGCACGCGTCAGCCGAAACGGCGCGCTCAGGTTGACCTCGAGCTGCCGATCCCACGAGGCATCGTCCAATTCGGTAATGGCGGCGCGCTCGACGATGCCGGCGTTGTGGACGACGACGTCCGGTGGACCGACGCGATCCAGCACCAGTCGCGCCGCTTCGGGGACTTCAGCTGGCTGCGCGAGATCGCACGGCACATGGACAAACTGCGCGCCCAGGTGAACGAGGAGTCGCTCCGTCTCCTCCTGCGCTGCGGAAGGGCGCCCCACGAGGGCCAATCGAAACCCATCTTCGGCCAAGCGCAGCGCGGTCGCGCGGCCGACGCCACGGCTCGTGCCCGTGATCAGGGCGACCGGGGTCATACCGGGAAGATGGCGATGACCAGCTTGGTCAGGAAGAAGTCGGCGATGAAGATGGCGATGGAGGTCACGACCACGGCGCGCGTGGTCGCGACGCCGACGCCGGCGGTACCGCCGCGGGTGATCATACCGAAATGGCAGCCGATGAGCGCGATGAGGCCGCCGAACACGGGCGTCTTCAGGATGCCGCTGGCAAAGTCACCCAAGGTCACCGCGCCAATCGCGCTCTGGAGGAAGAACGAGGCGGGCAGGTCGAACTGCCAGACCGAAATGGCCAGAGCGCCACCGACGCCGAGCACCAGCGCCGTTCCACACAGGAGCGGCATGGCGACCACGGTCGCTACGAAGCGCGGCCACACCAGCTTTTTCAACGGATCGGCACCGAGAGCCCGCACCGCATCGATCTGCTCGGTCACCGCCATGCTGCCCACCTCGGCGGCCATGCCGGCGCCGATGCGCCCCCCGACGATGAGCGACGTCATGGTTGGCGCGAGCTCACGCGCAAAGCTGAGCGCGATGACGCGCGGCGTGTACTCCATGCCGCCGAACTTGCGCAGGCCGAAGGCGAACTGCACCGCCATCACCATGCCGATGAATACGCTGGAGACCACCACGATGCCCACGGAGGCCACGCCCACCGCCTCGAGCTGGGCGAGAATGGCTTTGCCCTCGAAGGGTCGGCGTGTGGCCCCCTTCAGCGCGCCGATGAGCATCGAATAGACCTGGGCCAGGTGCGACAAGAAGCCGAGGACGCTCTCCTTGAAGTTGGCGAGGAAGCTCGGCTCGGGCGTGCGAACGAAGTGCCCATCCTCCACCCGCGTCCTGCCCGACGGCGGCGGAATGGTGCTGAATCCGGCACTCTGGTTTTGGGCCATCGACTGCCTTTACTCGCTCGTTACGACTGCCCCACCGCTTCAGTGGAGCACCTCGAATCCGCGCACCATGGCGCGAAAGTCGCTCCGACTCTGGACGATCGCGGCACTGTCTCCGCCACCGTCCACATGGACGAAATCATACACGCAGCCGTCGTGCTTGAGCACCACGACCACGAAGTGCGACGAAACCCCGTCCAGGGCCGCTTCGAGCTCCGTTTCGAGCGCGGCGCGTCGGGCGAGCGAGAACTCCTGCTCGTGAATCGTGCGCCGGTCGGTAAAATGGAGGAAGAGGTGCTGAACCAGGGCGCGCAGCGGCACATCATCGCCGTCCTGCCCGCAGCGCGCGTTGATGGCCATGGTGCTGCCAGCCCGATCGTCGCGGAATGCCACGAGCGCGTCGCTCGCCTCCACTTCGCGCGCGGTGCTCGGCACCGGTCCGAGGCGGAACGACAGGTCGCGACTGCGGTACACCTGTCCGTCGAAGCCGGAATGCGCGCAGCCCAGGATGATCGCCCCGGCGAGCACCCACGCCAAGGCAAGTCGGCCTACTCCCGTCACCACAGTCCCGCTATCGCACGCGAGGGGGCCTGACAAGAGGCACCCGCATCAGGGGCGGGGCGAGCGTCGAGCCGACCGCCGGCTAGCATCGCTCGCAAGCGGGGCTAGAGTCCCAGCCGAGCGAGAGCAAAACAACTCAGCGATGATCCCCCTCTACGATCACAACCCGACGGGTCGCCCTCCGGTGATCACGCGCCTGCTCATCCTGGCGAACCTGATCGCCGGCTATTTCGAGTGGCAGTACGGCGCCGAGAGCGTCGTCCGAACCTACGGGTTCGTGCCGGTGCGCGCGCTGGAGTCCTTCGAGCTCGAATTGCCGCACGTCTTTTCCAGCATGTTCCTGCACGCTGGCCTCGGGCACTTGGCGTGGAACATGCTCTTTTTGCACATCTTCGGCGACAACGTCGAAGACCTGCTCGGCCGGGCGCGTTACGTCTTCTTCTATTTTGCCTCCGGCGTCGCTGGCGCGCTGGCCCACTACTACTTGGACCCCACGAGCACGATTCCGATGATCGGTGCATCGGGCGCCATCGCCGGCGTGCTCGGTGGTTACGTCGTCCTGCACCCGCGCGCGCCGATCATCCACTTGAACCCCATTCCGCTGTTTTGGCTGTTCATGGGGCCGTTCTTGGCGCTGCCCGCCTGGTTCGCCGTCGGCTACTGGTTCTTCGGCAATCTGCTCGGCGCCTTCGCCAGCCTCGGCGGCGCGAGTGCCGGCGTCGCTTTCTTCGCCCACATCGGCGGCTTCTTGGCCGGGCTCGTGCTCACCAGGCCCTTGCTCGTCGACGTGCCCGAGCGACCGCGGCCAGCGCGAGCGCAACCGGATTGGCGCGGCCGTAGCGACGACGACCAGCGGCGTGGCCCGCAGAACGGGCGACGCCGCGCGTTCTGGAAGGAAAGCGACGGACCGTTCTGGCGCTGAGCGGCGCCGACTCAGACGCCGATGAACAGCCGGTGCGCGAAGTTGCGCTCGAGACGCGCGCGCAAGATCTTGTCGGCCGCCGTTTCGATGTCGTACTCGACGCGCCGGAACTCGAACTGCTTCGACTCGGTATCGAACACGATGAAGCTCGCGCGGTTGTCGTAGTCGCGGGGCTGTCCGACGGACCCGATGCTGACGATGTACTTCTTGCCCTTGTCGAGGCCAAAGTCGACGGGTGCCAGCTCCTCCACGGTCGTCTCCGTGAGGGCAAACACCTTGCACAGGTGCGAATGGCCAATCAGCGTGATGTGGCCGAGCTCCGCGAACATCGGCAGACACTCGCGCGCTTGCTCCGGGGCGAAGATGTACTCGAACTCTTCGAGTCGCACCGGGCTACCATGGCAGAGCTTGACCCCGAGCTCGGGTAGGTCGACCTGGTAGGGAAGCTTGCGCAGCCAGTCCATGTTGTCGGGACTCAAGAGCTGAGCGTGGGTGTCGAGGGCGTTGCGCGCTGCCTCGTAGTAATACGAGTAGTCCATGCGCCCGGCGACGGCCGCATCGTGGTTGCCCAGGATGGTGTGCTTGGCGAGGCGCCGAATGATGTCGCAGCACTCGTTGGGTGAGCCGCCGTAGCCCACCGTATCGCCTAGGCAATAGTACGCCTCGATGGTCTCTCGTTCGAGCACCTGGAGCACCGCACTGAGAGCCTCGTAGTTGGCATGGATGTCGCTGAGGACGGCGATGCGCATGAATGGGACGTCGGCGAGCGGGCTACGAAGATACCCGGAGAAAGGGGAGTATGGCTTCGCGGGGCGGGGCGGAGCAAGTGCTGGGACTCACGAGCTTGCCACCGGCTTGCCCAGATGCCCGTGGGCGTGCTCGATTGGCCGCCGATGTCGAGCGAAGACGACGATTCGCCGCCCCCCGGACAACCGTCCGCGGCCGGTCCCTGGGCAAATGTCCCGGCGCCGGTCGCCGAGCTGTGCCAAAGCCTGTCGGACTTCGTCGAAGCGTCGCTCGGGATTCGCCCCGACTACACCCCCGAGACGTTGCCACTGGTCGACCACTACCTCGGCGAGGTGCGCCAGAACCTGGCCACCCGACCCGAGCTTCTCGATTTGGCCGCGCAGGCCGCGGGCGCCTACTTCGGGGAAGTCGTGCGCCGGCACTTCGTCGGCTTCTGGCATATCCCCTCGCCGAACCATCACGACTGGCTCTTGTGTGGCGAGTCGGCCTACTTCGCGATCAACCCGATCGGGGTTGGCTACGAGACGGTGACCGGTCGACCCGACCACGAGGGGCCCTCGGCCGCCATCAAGCTATCGAGCGAGGATCGCGAGGCCGTGCAGGCCAAGCTCGAGAGTCTGCCTCCCGTGGCCGAGTCAGAGTACTACTCGCTCTCGGCGCGACTGGAAGTCCTGGAGACCGTCGTCGACGTGGTGCTCGCACTCGCCGAGAGTCGAGGCTACGGGGAAACCACGTACGACGCGCGCGACTATCTCGTGAACGTCGGCCTGCACTACTTGGCCTGATCGCCCAACCCGGGCCTCATTCGACTTCGAGCTCGGGAGGTGTGCCGTATTGCACCGTGGGGCGTGGCGATGCCTCGACTCGCCCGGCAGTCCCATTGCCCGTCCCGCTCGCGGTTCCACCCGATTCGACCACTTGGCCCAAGAAATCGCGTGCAGCATGGCGGTGCTCGCCGGGACCGAGCCGCAAAGTCTCTTCCACGTGCGGGCCAAGGCGCGCCAGGGGCACGCCATCGACGATCAAATACATCGGGACGTCGTGGTGGTTCTGCACGCGCCAAGTACTGGTCGCCTGTGCCTCGGTCCAAACGTCCTCTGGCCCGAGGCTCGCGCCTGCCGCCAGGGGCGGTAGCTCGCCCGGCTTGAACAGACCGAGTCGTGGCGGCAGAGCAAAGTCTCCCGTGCGGTAGTCGGTGCGCGGCACGAGGCGCTGCGCTCCGACGTCGAACACCTGGTCTCGGCTCCACGCGTAGCGCGCCGCAACGGGCAGCGTTCCCGGCGCGCAGTGTTGCCGTGCATCGGCCCGAAGCAGCGCGAAGAAAAAGGCACAGGCGAGCGGCCCCGCGCTCCCCACCTCGGGCAAGTCGACGAGATCCAGCGTGAGCGTGCCAACGGCGTCCGTGACCTCGATGCGCCGGGTGTCCCGACCGAGCCACCGACCCGAGCCGACCAAGGTCACTTCCGCACTGACGATCGGAACCCGGTCGACCCGACCTTCCTCCAGGATCGTCCCCAGGGCGAGGGCCGGCACGACGCGGTAGCTCCGGCGATCCGGCCAGACCACCAGCCAAGCGTCGGCATCCGCACTGGCCAAGAACTCGGTGCCCGCGGGCAGCGGTAGGGTGCCCCCCGACAACTCGACGCGCAGCCGCGCTGGATGTCGGGCGGTTTCGGGCAAGAGGTGCATCGTCCACGTCGGGGCCAGACGCACCGACTCCCCGCGTAGATTGATGGTCGCCTGAGTCGGCGGCCAGGCCGCGATGAGATCCAGCTGGTAGCCGGTGGCATCGAGGTCCGCGAGGAGCTCCGGCTCGACCGGCCCTTGCACCGGCAGTTTGCGCACGACGGGCGGGGCAAGCCTCTTGCCTGATGCGCCGCCGGTGCCCGTCGGCCCTGCAAGTGCGCTCGGTGAATCGGGATCACCGGGCACGCCCGCTTGTAGCGGCGCCGGATAGATCTTGGCGCTCGGACTCTCCGATTCGACCGCTGCTTCCCGGGGAGGAGCGGTTCGCTGTCGGCCGGCGTCTTCGCAGCCGAGCAGTAGGCATAGCGCCGGGACCACGGGCACGGCCCGGCCTACGCGGCTCGTCGGCGTCACGCCGTGCTCCCTAGCAGAATGCGAAACAGCAAAGCATCCTCGCCGTCTCGGTAGTACCGCTTGCGCTCGCCCACTTGCGACAAGCCGGAAGCTCCATAAAGGGCCACGGCGGCCGCGTTTCCACGGCGCACTTCCAGAAAGAGCTCTCGTGCCGCGTGCTCCTGGGCGAGGGCCAGCGCCCGGTCGAGGAGGCGCTTGCCGACGCCTCGTCGCCGGTAGGCGGCCAGTACGCCGAGGTCGAGGATCTCGGCCTCGAGGGCCGTGTGCTGGATCGAGAGGAATCCGACCACCTCGTCCGCCGCGCTGGCAACGAGGACGCTCACGAACGGTCGGTCCAGGTCGCGGGCAGCCTGGAACGACAGGCCCGCTTCCGCCGCAATGGCCTCGAGCGCGGGAGCATCCTCCGAGCGCGCCGGCCGCACGACGAGGAAAAGGTCAGCCATGCGCGCCTCCTCAAACCGTGCGCCGTTTGACCAACCGCACGTTGAGCAGACGGTAGAGCATCTTGCAGTTTTCGAAGGCCGTTCCGCCGAGCCCATCCAAAATTTCGGCGATCGTGGCCTCACCGTCGATCGCGCCGAGCACTCGGAGCTCGTCGGAGCTCAGGCCCTGCTGATCGCGGAAATTGGCGATGGCCAGGGCATCGCAGAACAGCACGTCGGAGAAGTCGAAGCTGTCCTCGATCAAGCGCCACTCGTCCACGCGCCGGAACCCCTCCATGACGAGGCCAGCGGTGTGCAGCCCGAGGTGCGCACGCACCGAAAGCTCGCTCTCGACCTTCTCGACGAAGCGAAAGCGCCCCGTTCGCCAGCGCACCACTTCGTACAAGAGCTCGGAGGTCTGCCGTTTGAGCGCTTCGGTCAGCGCTGCCGGCTCGACGATGGCCCGTTCGACCAAGAAGTCGCCAAGGGCGCGCTGCTCCTGCTTGCTACCCTGCACGTGCTCTTCGATGGTGGCTCGGTCGAGGTGACCGTGGTCCGCCAAATAGCGGCCGATCAGGAACGCTTCCGGCAAACCCGCGTAGCTGGCAAAATCCAAGCTGCCTTCACGCATGAACAACGTGACGCGCTTGATGCCGTGATGGAGCGTCAGGGCCCCCGATTTCTTCTGCTGATCGAGCAACTGCAGGATCTCCGCAATCGAAATCGAGCCGAGATCGCCCGACAGGATCTCGCCGGTCGTGCCCGCCAAATCGAGCGCCGCGACCTCCTCGAGCAGTCCCGCAATGACCTCGGGGGTCAGGGCGTGGGCAAACCGGGAGGCCCAGCCTTCACCGTCGGCACCCTTGCGACCCAGCGGGGCGGCCAGCGCCGGCCCGAGGGCTCGGGCCAAGAACTCCCCGAGTCGAGCCGACGATTCCAGACCCCGCGATTCGCCGCCTTCCGAGCTCGTATCCGACGTGGGCTCGGGCGGTATGCTCCCCTCGCGCGCCGCGCCATCCGCCTTCCCGAGCGCACTCTCGACCACCGCGATGAGCCCACGGGCATCGAACGGCTTGGTGATGGCATCCAGAGCTCCGGTCTGCTGCACGAACTTGCCGCGGATCTTGTCGCCTTTCGCGCTCATCAGGACGACGGGCAGCTCCCGCAGCCGCTCGTTTTGCCGCACGCTCAAGCAGAGTTGGTAGCCGTTCATGCGCGGCATGACGAAGTCGACCAACATCAGGTCCGCCTGCTCGCGATCGAGCACCTTCAGGGCTTCGAGTCCGTCACCAGCCGTCAGCGTCCGATAATCGTGCCGCTCGAGGATTCGGGTCACCACCTTGCGGATGGTGGGGCTGTCGTCGACGACGAGGATGCGGGCACTCATGAAACTCGGGGCTGAACTCGGCCTACGGGCGATCGGCCTATCGATCTTCTCCCGAGCTGGAGGCTCCGGCAAGCAATTGCCGCGCTTCCCGGCAGCGCTACCCTCCTTCGATGCTGGGGAAGGCGAGTTCATGGTTCGGTGCTGCGGTCCTGGCCAGCACACTCGTGGCCTGTAGCGGGGCGGCGCCTGACGCGGACGGCGGCAGCGGAGGAACGAACGCCGGCGGCACCAGCTCCGGAGGACAGACGGCCGCGGGCGGCGGCGGAGGAACGAACGCCGGCGGCACCAGCTCCGGAGGACAGACGGCCGCGGGCGGGACCAGCTCTGGAGGACAAACGGCCTCGGGTGGGACCGGCGGCTATGCGGGCGGCGTCTACCCGGAAAACTGCCTCGCCCTATGCCAGGCGAAGGAGGACGGAGGATGCCTCGGGGTCGAGCTCCAAGGGTGTCTCGACTCGTGTGGACAGCCTACGTTCTTCGGCGACGCGAACCAGTGCCCCGTCATGATGGAGAGCTACTACGCGTGCCTCATGATGTTCGACCCGTGCACGACGCCTCCCGAATGTGACGACGAGCACTCGACGATCATCAACCAGTGCTTGGGCACTCCGTAGTCCCGGGGGTGTGAGTCGACCGAGAGCGAATGGTTATTTCTTCGCTCATCGCTGTTTCCGCCGAGCAAGCGGCGATGAGTTCTTGACTCATCCCGACCGTCGTCGGCAGGCTGGCGACCGTGGATCGCGGGAAACGGCAGAAAGGCCGGGGCGGAGCCTTGCTCTTGGGTGCCCTGCTGCTTCTGCTGAGCGGCTGCGGCAGCACCGACTCGCCGAGCCGCTATTGCGCGGTCAGCCGAACGGTATCTTGCTACGGGAATCCGGGTGAGACGGAATCGATCTGCGATGAAACCTGTGCGCTGAGGCCCGGGACCAGCAGCTACGACCCGAAAACCGACTGCGTCACGGAGTACGGACCCAGTCAAAGCGAAGGCCCCAGCTGCGACGAGGCGATTCACGATCTGGAAGTCGCCGCGGTGACCCCCCAGAACACCTGCGCCCCGAGCGACAACGACCTCCCTTGCAAGGCCTGCGCGAAAGAGTCCTGCTGCTCGACCTTGACCTCCTGTGAGGACGACGAGTCTTGCCAGGCCCTCTCCTATTGCCTCTGGCCTTGCGAAGGCGACGCTGCCTGCCAGGACGACTGCTACGGCAAAAGTCCGAACGGCGTCGAGCTGATCGAGGCCTACTTCGGCTGCCTCGATGAGTCGTGCGCCGAGGCGTGCCGCTGACGCAACGGCAAGTGACCACGCATCACCAAGAGCCCTAGCCCGGCGTAAACGATGGCGTGCACGACCAGGGGCACCACGTCGCCTGGCAACGCCCGATGGGAGTTGTTGAGGTGGGCTCCCAGGTGGGCCAAGGCGGCGATGAGGAGACTCCCCTTCGTCCCGGCATTGAGCCACGTCATGAAGAGACTCGCGCCGACGAAGTAGAGCAGCATGACTAGGGCGAGGTTCAGCGGCACGCCTTGGCCCGCGAACATCGGCAGGTGCCAGAGGTACCACACCACCCCGAGCCACGACCCTGCCGCAAAGGCTCCCCAGCGCGCCTCGAGCCGCGGCAGCGCGTAGCCGCGCCAACCGACCTCCTCGACCACGGAAATGATCACACCCAACACGACCCCACCGAGCGTCGGCAGGTAGGTCATCGGTCCTAGTCGGCCCGTGAAGTGGAGAAGCGCCAGAACGCCAGTGAGGAGCGCCCCGGGCAGGACGAGCGCGACGAGGTACCAGCCCACGTGGACCCGATAGCGGAGCAGCCGAGCGTAGAGGGCTCGCACGGCGCCGCGGCCGCCCTGGCGAGCGGTCAGTACGGTCGCAGCGACCAAGGGCCCGAAGATGCCGAGGCCTGCGAATGGCAAGTACGCTGCAGGGTCCCCGGGCAGGAGGCCCTTCTGGGCCAAGACGCCCGGCAGCTGCAACCCCCAGGTGATGGCGAAGGTCAAAAGGAAGAACGGCAGGGTGCGCTCGGCAGGGGACGCCATGGCGGACTAGACAGGGTCCGCGGCCGGAAGTTCTCCCACTTGGGGCCACGTCTGGGCGATCTCGCGATCTTGCTGCTCCGAGCTGAAATGCTCCCAGGAGATCCCGTTGACGTCTTTGTCCAGGCTGAAGCTCGGGGCCGAGGGATCCTCCCAACCCAGGTGCCGGAGCGCTCCCGCCTGCCCGGCCGTGCGGCGAATCGAGACGTTCAGGGTTTGCGTACGCCACAGCGCGTACTCATTCGGGACGACCACGCTCGGCGGAGCGCCCAAGCGCCGCGTGTAGTCCTCGATCGATCGGGCCACGTCGGCCACTCCAATGGCAATGTGAAAACGCTTCATGTCGGTCTCGAATCCTGGCCTAGCCCCGGCTTGGCCGCCAGCGTTGGCAATCGCGGCCGCCCCGGCTATCCGTGGAGCATCATGATGCATCTGGTCGCGGGCAACCTGAACTACTCGTCGTGGACCATGCGCGCTTGGCTCGCACTCGAGCACGCGCAGGCTTCCTATGCCGTGCACGACGTCGGCATGCTCACCTCGGATGACTGGCGCGACCGAGTGCTCGAGTTCTCCGGTGCCGGCAAGGTACCGGTGCTCATCGACGGCTCGCTCACCGTCCACGAGTCCTTGGCCATCTGCGAGTACACAGCGGAGAAGTTCCCCGCGGCCAAATTGTGGCCCGAAGATCCAGCGCTGCGGGCGCGCGGACGCGCCATCTCCTGCGAGATGCTCAGCAGCTTTCAACCGCTGCGCAACGCCATGCCGACGAACCTGCGTGGGCGCGCCAGCCACACGCCGAGCTCCCCGGAGGTCAGCCGCGACATCGTCCGCGTACTCGACATTTGGCGGGCCTCGCTCGACACCTCGTCAGGCGGCTTTCTCCTCGGCGAGTTCACCATCGCCGACTGCATGTTCATGCCGGTCGCCTCTCGCTTTCGGACCTACGGCGTCCAGGTGCCCGACTTCGCCCGAGCCTACATGGATCGCATCTTCGCCCTGCCCGAGGTGCAAAAGCTGGAGGGCCTCGCCGCAAGCGCGCTGCCGATCCCGAAGTACGACGCGCTGCTCGAGCCGGGAGCGCCTGCCAGCTGAGCTAGCGGGTTTCCGTCTCCACGCCGCTCAGCGTGACGCGCTCTTCCGACTCGAGAGCAGGGACCGGCGGCTCCATCAGCCGCAGCGACGTCTGCGCCATGCGGCTGTCGGGAAAGTGCTCGAGCACCCGCTTGTAGGTGACGATCGCCGCTTCACGATGGCCCGCCTGCGCCTGGCAAAAAGCCAGGTTGAGCAGCGCCATCTCCCGATAGCTCATCCGGCTCGCGGACAGGAGCGTCACGAAGCGGTAGCGGTCGATCCACGGATGCAGGGTGAAGTACGCATAGCTCGACGCGAAATGCACCACCGCCTCCGCGAAGCGTTCCCGGCGAAACGCCCGAATCCCGAGCCGATGATGCTTGGACAAGACGCGCCGCAGCACGATCGCCAAGAGCACGTACACTCCGGCGCCCCACAAATGCGGCTCGGGCAGCCCGAGCGCCCCAGCGCCCACAATGAGCCCGCCGATGATGACGACCTGCGGCAAGAACGCGAGCCAGGCGATCTGACGCACGACCGGCAGCGAGGACGCCATGGGGCAAGCGTATCACAGGCGGCGCTTACGGACTCCCCGTCGCCCACTCGATGCCGCCAGCTAGATGATCGAGAAACGACGGCTCGATGTAGCTCTCCGGGGTGTGACCCAGGGCCGTGTAAAACGACCGGCCGCCGTCGTACTCGTGATACCAAGCGATCGGGTGATCGTCGCCGAGTGAACCCTCGCCGGCGTCGTAGCTCGACTCGTCGACGGTCAGGAGCACACTGACGGCGCCGCGCGGGTTTTGGTCGAAGCCATACCATTCGTCCGTGCGGATCCACGGCGAGCCGAGGCCGACCGTCGCGGGATGCTCCGTGTCCTCGACCAGCACGCTGGCCTGCTGGATGTCGGGGTGCGCGCTGAAGTAGGCGCCCACGAGCTCGCCGTACCAAGGCCAGTCGTACTCGGTGTCGGACGCCGCGTGCACGCCGACGTAGCCCTTGCCCGAGCGAATGAAGTCCTCGAACGCCGTCTGCTGGGCAGCGTCCAGCACATCGCCGGTCGTGCTCAGGAACACCACGACGTCGAACGCCGCAAGCGTGTCGGCCGCGAACATCGCCGCATCTTCGGTCGCCGAGAGGGCCCAACCGCGCTGGTCGGCCAGCGTCTGGAGTGCCGCCACTCCGTCTTCGATCGACGCGTGCCGGTACTCGACGGTGCGGGAGAACACGAGCACGTCGACCTCGCCGTCGTCCGCGCTACCACCGGAGCTCGTGCCGCCAGCCGTGGCGCCACCGCTGCTCGTGCCGCCAGCCGTGGCGCCACCGCTGCTCGTGCCACCCGCGCTCACGCCGCCTGTGCTGGAGCCGCCGGTGCTGCTGCCGCCGACAGCGTTTCCCCCCGCCCCAGTTCCCCCGGCAGTGCCGCCCGATCCATCGACGGGCGAATCGCCGTCTGGGCCGGGGGTCGTGCCGCAGGCGCCCAGCGCGAGAACGCCGGTCGTCAGAAGGAAGGTCAGCCGCATCCTGTTTGGTTAGCACCTCGGGCGCCGTCGGGAACGCCCCGACTGGCACGAGGTTCTGACTTTTCGCTGCCCGGGCGAGCGCACATTTCCGAGCACGGTGGGGACTAACCTCACCATGAAGCGAAAAGCATGGTTCTTGGGCGCGCTGATGCTGGGCGGCGCCCAGCTTGCCTCGATGGTGACGGTCTCCTGCAGCGGCGCTGAGCCGATCGAAGGCTCGGGAGGAAGTACCGGTGGAACCACCCACGGAAGCGGCGGGAAACGACCGACGACCGGGGGCAACGACGGAACTGGGGGCCTCCCCGAAGTTTGCCCGGAGCCAGGCCAATACGAGTGCCTCGGGCCCTGCGTCTTTGGCTGCGTCGACATCGGCCAATCCTGCGAGTGCGAGGGCGAAGGCGGAGCTGGCGGCTTCGGCGGCTTTGGCGGTTTCGGCGGCTTCGGCGGCGAAGGTGGCTTCGGCGGAGACGCCCCATAAACGAACGGTCGTTCTATTTTGCCGACGCGATGAAAGGAACACCTCGGGCCCCGAAAGGACCGAGGTGAGTCGAGGCGGCACCACGGCGGCAGCTCGGTCCCCACATCGAGCCGCTCCGTCGCGCCCCGCGCTACTGGATCGGCGCCGTCAGGTAGGCCAAGCGCGAGGCGACGCGGCGCCAAAAGCCGCGCGCCTCGAGCTCTGCGCTCGTCATCTCGAAGGACAGCGTGAAATCGCCGTCGAGCATCTGCTCCACGCTCTCTGCAAAGGCCCTATCGCGGACGAGGGCCGTCACCTCGAAGTTCAGCCGAAACGAGCGGTTGTCGAAGTTTGCGGTGCCGACGGTAGCGAGCTCGTCGTCGACGAGCAGGACCTTCTGGTGCATGAAGCCCGGCTGATAGCGAAATACGCGCACGCCCGACGCCAAGAGATCGCCGAGGAACGCATAGGCCGACAGGCGCACGAGCGCGCTCGGACGATCCGGAATCAGGATGCGCACGTCGACCCCGCGCAACGCGGCCAGATGGAGAGCCGCCATCACGGCCGAATCCGGCACGAAATAGGGACTCGCAATCCACAATCGGCGCTGCGCCGCCTGGATGACGAGCTGATGAAAGAGGCTGGCTGTTTCTAGACGGTCGGCGGGGCCGGACGGGACGACCAGCACGGCCGCGTCACCCCGACGCTCGGTCGGCGCCTGGTAGAGGTCAGCGAAGACACGCTCCTCCCGGGCCCAAGACCAGTCTTCCGAGAACGTGACCAGGAGCGCCGTGACGGCGGGCCCTTCCACACGCAAGTGGGTATCACGCCAAGGGCCAATCTTCGGGTCGAGACCGAGGTACTCGTCACCGACGTTGTGTCCGCCGACCCAGCCGACCTGTCCGTCGACCACCACGATCTTGCGGTGGTTCCTGAAATTGATCTGAAAACGATTGCTGGGGCCGCGCGTCGAATGAAACGAGCTCAAGCGCACTCCCGCCGCGGCGAGCTTGGCCAGGTAGGCGTTCGGGAGCCCCCAGCTACCCATCTCGTCGTAGAGAAAATAGACGACGACGCCAGCCCGCGCGCGCTCGCACAGCGCCTCGGCAATCCTCTTGCCGAGCCGGTCGTCCCGCACGATGTAAAACTGCACGACGACGGAGCGCTCGGCCGCCGCGATGCCGTCCAAGATGCTGTCGAACGTCGCCTGCCCATCGACGAGCAGCTCCACCGCGTTGCCCACGAGCGCAGGCATCCCCGCCAAGCGCTCCGCCGCATGTCGCGTCTCCAGCGGCAAGACGAAATCGCGAAAGTCGCCTCGCAGCTGCTCCATCGACGCGTCCGTCCGTGTCGCCAGCTCGCGCCGCTGGATGACGTAGCCCTGGAAGCGACTGCGGCCGAAAACCCACCACGCCGGCACCGCCAGCATCGGCACCGTATTGAGCGCCATGAGCCAGGCGATCGTCCCCTGCGGCGTCCTCGTATGGAGCAGCGCGTGGAGCGACGACAGCGCGCCAAGCACGTAGAAGACGAGGAGGTACCAGGCCACGGGCGACGTTACTGCCCCAGCCAGATGAATTCGACGCGCACGCCGCTCGGCTCGTAGCACATCGTGTGCTTGGCCGGCCCTTTGCCCGCGAGCTCCGGCGCAAACTCGATGCGAGTGCCGGCCGCCACCAGCGCAGCGTGGACCTCGTTCAGAGCGACTTCGCTCTCGACGGTGAACGCCAAGTGGTGCAGCCCCACGTTCTTCTTGCGATCGAACTCCACCACGGGCTCTTCCTTCGTTTGCCACAAGGTGACCATCAGCTTGCCGTCGCTGACGTAGATGGCGGGGTAGTCGGTGCGCCGGACTTCCTTCCAGCCGAGCACGCCCGTGAAGAACGCCGCCGTCTCTTCGAGCTTGGATACGGTCAGGCCAATGTGGTGCGCGCCGCGCGTCAGGGGGGTCGACATGGGGCGAGTCTAGCGCAAGGCGCTCGCGACGAGTCCACCTCCGAAAACCCCAAGGGAATGGTATGCAGCCAAAGCATGCGATGGACTCGAAGCTCGACCTTCCTCGCGTCTCTAGTGGTCCTCGTGGCGTCAGCGATGGCCAGCTGTGGCGGCGCCATTAGCGAGACCGACCTGGGACTTGGCGGCGGGGGAGCGAGCAGCGGTGGCCAGCCCTCGAGCGCGGGCGGCACTGCATCGGGTGGCACTGCATCGGGTGGCGCTCCGTCAGGTGGCGCTCCGTCAGGCGGCGCTCCGTCAGGCGGCACTGCGTCGGGCGGCACGACCGCGATGGGGGGCTCCCCGGCGACGGGCGGAACCGGCGAAGGTGGGATGGGCGGCACGGTCTACGACGAGGACGCCTTCGTCACCGTTTGGAATACGGAGCTTGGGCTCGACGGGGCGAGCACTCGAATCAAGCTGCCGCTCGTCGCTGGAGGCACCTACGATTTCACCGTCGACTGGGGGGATGGCACGACCAGCGAAATAGGGCCTTCCCAGGATACACCCGTCGATCACGACTACGCTGAACCGGGCATCTACCAAGTCGTGATCGAAGGTGTCCTCGACGGCTGGTCGTTCGATTACACGAACGACTGCCCCAACCCCTACTATTGTCCCCGTCGGCACAGTGCCTTCAAGCTGACCCTGGTCGAGCAATGGGGGTCGTTCCACTTCGGAGACGTCCCGGGCGCATTCGCTGGTTGCGACAACTTGCTCGTCACGGCGACCGACACCCCCGACCTTTCTCCGCCAACGACCCTGGCCAGAGCGTTCTCCGGTTGCCTTGCCCTGACGGACCTGCCCTCGAGCGGGACCTGGGACACCTCGGCCGTTTCGGACATGAGCGAGTTGTTCGCCTGGGCGGGTCTCTTCGACGGCGACGTCTCCGACTGGGACACCTCCAACGTCACCAACATGGCGAACATGTTCTATCTCGCGAGCGTCTTCGACGGCGACATCACGGGCTGGGACACCTCCAACGTCACCAACATGGCGGGCCTGTTCTACGCCGCCGAGGCGTTCAACCAAGACATCTCGACCTGGGACATCTCCAACGTCACCAACATGGGCGGTACATTCTCTGGCGCAGCAGCGTTCAACCAAGACATCTCGACCTGGGACACCTCCAACGTCACCGAGATGGCCAGCGTGTTCGGCGGCGCGGCAGTCTTCAACCAAGACATCTCGACCTGGGACACCTCCAGCGTCACCAACATGGGCGCCATGTTCACCTTCACCAATGCCTTCAACCAAGACATCTCCGGCTGGGACACCTCCAACGTCGTCATCATGACCAACATGTTCTACAAAGCATCGGCATTCGATCAGGATCTCGGTGCATGGGGCATCTCGAGCCTGCAAAACGCCTCGGACATGTTCACCTCGAGTGCCCTCTCGACGGCCAAGTACGACGCGCTCCTCATCGGCTGGGCAGCCCAAGCCGGCGCTATCGAAGAGGTCGTCCTCGGTGCTGGCGCCACCCAGTACACCGCGGCAGCGGTCAGCGCGCGCGCCGTCCTGACCGACGACCGCGGCTGGATCATCAACGACGGTGGGCTGGCGCCGTAGGTCGCACGAGACGATCCCATGACCTACCTCGTCCCCTTCGACTCCCTCCCCTGGACGTCTCCCATGCCCGGCGTGCGGGAGAAGCGTCATCAGGTGGGGGCTCGCGTGCTGCGGCTCGTCGAATATGCGGACAGCATGGCGCCGCACTGGTGTTCGAAGGGGCACGTGGGGCACATCGTCCTGGGCGTGCTGGAGATCGAGTTCCAGGGGGAGACGGTCACGTTCCAGACGGGTGATGCGCTGTTCATCCCGCCGGGTGACGAGCATGCGCACCGTGCGGCCGCGAAGACGCCGGTGGTGACGGCCCTGTTCGTCGAGGATGTGACGTAGGGAGGCGGCTTGCCGCTGTTGCGTTGATCCTCAATCCGTTAGGCTCCTAGGGCCAACGGGTGATGCCAAGCCTCAAAGAGATCGTCGAGTCACCCAAAACGCCGGAAGGGCGCCTGTTCGCACTCGTGGTGCAGGGCCTCGTCCTGCTGTCGGTGGCGTCGTTTTCGCTGCAGACGTTGCCAGATCTGCCGCCAAGCGTGCACGGGGTCTTGCACGTGGTCGAGATCGTCACCGTGATCCTCTTCACGTTCGAATATCTCATCCGCTTCTCGGTCGCCGCCAAGAAGCTGCACTACGTCTTCAGCTTCTTCGGCCTGATCGATCTGTTCGCGATCCTGCCCTTCTACGTTGCGATGGGCGTCGACCTGCGGGCGCTGCGCGCCTTCCGCTTCCTGCGCCTATTCCGCATCTTCAAGCTGGTCCGTTACAGCCGCGCGATGCACCGCTTTCACGTCGCTGCGAAGATGATGAAGGAGGAGCTTTTGCTGTTCGGGTCCGTCGCCGGCATCCTTCTGTACCTCTCCGCCGTGGGGATCTACTTCTTCGAGCGCGAAGCACAGCCCGAAAAGTTCGCGTCGATCTTTCACGCCCTGTGGTGGGCCGTCTGCACCATGACGACCGTCGGCTACGGGGACGTCTATCCGATCACCGTGGGCGGGCGCGTCTTCACCTTCTTCGTGCTCCTCTTGGGTCTCGGAATCGTGGCCGTCCCCACCGGCCTTTTCGCGTCCGCACTCGCTAGGGCTCGCCAGGAAGATCCGCCACCTAGCGACGTTGCGCCCGAAGAGTCCCCGGACGCGTCCGAGACCAACTAGTCATGCAGGACCGAGTCACCACGCGCCCTGCTGGCATCGTGCTGCTGGTCGTGACGCTGGTGGGCACCGCGGTCGCCGGCCTCTTCAGCTTGCCGGTGCGCATCCTGGGCATCGCGATCGGCGGGCCCCTCATGATTTGCGGCATGTACCTGTTCTTCGGCATCCCGCTGCGGGAGCTCGTTCGGCGCTACAAGGGCTTCCTGATCGTGTGGGCGGTCGTGTTTGTGGGGGTGCTTGCCTACGCGTGCGGTCCGGGCGACTGACTGCTAACTGGCGGCGGCCCCTTCGGCTCGGTACACTTCCCTGCATGCCTTCGCTCTCGCGTGATGAAGCCATCCAGCGCCTCCAAGCGCTGGAGCCCGAGCTGCGCAGGCTGGGTGTGCGGCGATTGCGCCTTTTTGGCTCGGTGCTGCGGAACGAGGCCCACAGCCAAAGCGACGTGGACCTCCTCGTCGACTTTGCCCCGGACACCAAGACCTTCGATGGCTTCATGACGCTCGCGGATATCCTCGAGTCGACGCTCGGGCGTTCCGTCGAGCTCGTCACGACCGAGGCACTGTCGCCGTTCATTGGGCCTCGCATCCTCGCGGAAGCCGAAGATGTCATTCGGGCCGCATGACTACCTCCGCCACATCTTAGCGGAGGTCGCTGGCACGTGACGGACGCCGGCAAGGCGCACCACGAACACTCTGGCTGGCGTGACTACCGCCGTCGCCGAGCCGTCGTTCTCGCCGGGCTCGTTGTTGGGCCGGCCCTCGTCGGTGCTCTGCACATCGCGCACGTCGGAGCGCTGCCCTTGCTCTGCAGCTACATCATCTGCGGGATGCACCTTCTTCTTTCCGTCGGCGTGCTCAAATCCTTCCCCTGCCCCGCGTGCGAGGAGTTTTGGTTTAGATGGCCGCACATCACGCGCGCGGACCCCTCCTTGCTTGGCCTCCTCTGGCACTACTGGACCCACAAGCAATGCAGCCACTGCGGCCTGCCGAAGTTCATGAACCCCGAGGGCTGGGACAAGACCGAGCTGCACGAGTAGCCCAGAGAAAAACGAACGTTCGTGCGGAAACGCCGTCGCCTTGGGAAGAACCCTCGGCCGGTGGCCGACGCCACCCTTCCGGGGTAACCGAGTCCCCGGAGGCACCACATGGACTTGAAGCTCGAAGGCAAGGTCGCGTTGGTCACAGGCAGCACGGCGGGCATTGGCTTGGCCATTGCCGAGGCGCTCGCGGGTGAGGGCGCGACGGTCATCATCAATGGACGCACGCAGGCCGGCGTCGACGAGGCGGTCCTCGGTGTGGAAAAGCGAACGATGGGTCGCGTGCGCGGCTTCGCTGGCGACTTGGTGAGCGTGGAGGCGGCCGAGCGGCTCGTCAGGGACAACGCGGACATCGATATCTTGGTCAACAACCTCGGCATCTTCGAGCCGAAGGCCTTCGAGGACATCCCGGACGCGGATTGGCTGCGCTTCTTCGAGATCAACGTGCTGTCGGGTGTGCGCCTGGCGCGGCTGTGCTTGCCGCAAATGCGGCGCGAGAACTGGGGGCGCATCGTGTTCATCTCGAGCGAGAGTGGCGTGCAGATCCCGGAAGAGATGATCCACTACGGCATGACCAAGAGCGCGCAGATTTCGATTGCACGTGGTCTCGCGGAGTCACTCGCGGGCACGGGGATCACGGTGAACAGCATTTTGCCCGGGCCGACCAGGTCGCGCGGCGTCGGCGACTTCGTGCAGTCTTTGGCGGACGAGGCGGGCAAGACGTTCGTAGAGTTCGAGCGCGAGTTCTTCGAGAAGGTGCGACCGACGTCCCTGATCAAGCGCTTTGCTACCCCCGCCGAGGTGGCGCATTTCGTGGCCTACGTGTGTAGCCCGCTGGCGTCGGCCACCACGGGCGCGGCCTTGCGCGTGGACGGTGGCGTCATCAAGAGCGCCTTCTGAGGCGCCCGGTCATCAAGGGCAGCTAGGCTGGATCGCGACGCAGCTCTGCGCAGTAGCATAGGGCATGTTGGCCGCGTCGCGGCGCGCCATCGAGTACTCAGAACACGGCGCGTTGCGGAGCGAAGCGGCGATATCCACTTGCTCGCGCCCGCATTCCTCGAGCTGCCCCGCCGTCGTGTTGCAAAACATGTACTGAGCCATGAAGGGCGCAGACGCGAGAGGGTCCGCAGTAATGCACATCGTCGCCTTGAGGGCTTCGATCTTCGCTTGCGGATTCGCCAAGCAGAGGCCCTCTTGCACGGCACAAGAGCTCTGGAGCTCTGCATCGGTCGTACCGGTCGCCTCGATCTCAGCTATCCACCAGCACCAGTTCTGGACCGAGCCGATGGCCTTGAAGAGGTAGTCGATCTGAGCCAGGCAGATTAACGCCCTCGAGGTGTAGGGGAGCGAGAGAACGGCCGCGTCCGCAGGCACTCCGGAGCTACTACTGCCCCCGCCGCACGCGCCGAGCAGCGAAAGAGTCATTGCCGCCGCAAGTGAGCGAGCGCCCCCGATACGCATCCGCTCATCGTACTTCCCGCGCGCTCACTCCTCAATGGCGATAAGTCGCCCCTAGGTTGGCTCGCCCTTCGCCCCACTGTCGGCGGAAAACAGTGCTTGGGCCGTCGCTCCGACCTGGGTCGTGTCGTAGTAGGCGTAGGCCGCCACGCCGACCGACCCGACCACCGGCAGCCAGCGCGCGGCGGCCTTGGCGATGACCCGCTGGGTGACCTTGATCCCCAGCTTCGCAGCAATCATCTGCAGCGCCCGCAGCGTCGCCTGGCGAAACACGACGCGCTCGCCGATGCGAGCCGTCAGGTCGCGCACCACTTGGGCGGCGGCATGCCGGAACAGGCAGTACAGCATCTGCTCCTGCCCGAGATGGCTGCTCTTGCCGAACACGGCGGCAATGTCGGCCACCATCTGGGCCTGGATCCGCCAGACGGCGATGAGGTCGGGCAGGATGGTGATGATCCCGGCTGGACCCGGGGGCAGGGCGAGCGCTCCGGACACGACGGCGGCTTTTCGCGCCGCGGCGACCTGAATGGCCCGTGCGCGCTCGGCCGGAGTGGAGCTCTGGACCTCCGTGGTGCCGGGAATCGCAGAAACCACGTCCAGAATGGCCGCAGCAATAGCGCGCGGCGGCTTATCCGCTTCGCTGCCGGGCTTGCTCGACTCAGGCTCCGTCATGGTCCCTCACCTTGCATCAAGCGGAGGTCTAGCATAGGCGGCGTCATCCCGGTGTCCGCCCGCCCCACTTGCTACACCTGCTTCCGGCCGAGGTCGGTCTGTATTTGCGCCCTCCTGCGCCCAGTCCAGAACCGGACACGTGTCACCATTTTGCAGCACCCCCGCGAGCGCTTGCATCCACTGAACACGGCGCGCATCGCGGAGGGCAGCCTCGAGAACGTGCGCGTGTTGCGCGGGGACCTACGCCGCCTCGGCGCGCGGCTCGACGCGGGCGAGATCCCAGCTGACGCGCTCCTCCTCTATCCTGGCCCGAACGCCGTGGACCTGGAAATGCTGGAGCCCAGCCAAAGGCCACGGGAAATAGTGATTTTGGATGGGACCTGGCACCACGCCAGCACCCTTTTGCGCGACTTGCCCGTGCTCGGACGCCTGCGCTGCGCGCGCTTCACGCCGGACGAGCCGAGCGAGTACCGGATCCGCAAAGAGCCGCGGGCCGACTACTTGTCCACGATCGAGTCGATCGCCCACGTGCTGTCCATCCTGGAGCCGGAAACACCAGGCCTCGAGTCCCTGCGCGAGTCTTTCCGCGCCATGGTGGACAGGAACGTCGCCGCACGCCGTCCGGAACGAGTCCGGCGCACGCGCCAGCGCGAGCGCCGAACCTACGCCTTCCCTGAAGAACTCTCCCTGCCGCGGACTCGCCTGGTCCTGGCCTACGCCGAGGGCGCCCTCGTGGATACGCCCACACGCCGCAGGCAGCCGCTCGTCACCTGTCTACTGCATCCGGATAGTGGCCACTCGCTCCGCCTCGTGGCGCGCCCTCCGGGGCCTGTCCGAGAGCGTCTCCTGCGCGAGCTCCAGCTCAGCCAAGCCGAGCTCGACCGCGAAGGGCTGGAACCGGAGGCCGCACAGGCAAAGCTCGCCGCTTTCCTCGGTGACCGCGTCCTCGCCGCCTGGAATGCCTCCACCTTTTCCATGCTGGACGAGCTCGGTGCGCGGCCGGCGGGGCGACTGCCACTCAAGGCGACGTACTGTGATCATCGCCGTGCGCTGAACGATCGGCCCGCCATTTGGGGGAGCATGAGCACCATCCTGGCCGCTCGCGGCGTCCGCTGGGAGGCCAGCGGGGGACGAGCGGAGCGACGCCTGGCTCAGACGAAGGCGCTCTACGATTACCTGCAGCGCGTTGCCGACGGCGGTCCGTAGCCGACTTCGACCGAAAACCGACGGGACGTCTCGCGTCAGGTCGGCGGCGGGCAGGTCGGGTCGATGGCCTCGCAGCTGTCTGCACCGGAATCGGTGTTGACCGCAGCCCGGCGTGCAGCGGTGTACTGGGAGCACGGAACATCGCGGATGGCTCCATAGATGTCGAACTGATCGCGTCCGCACTGCTCGAGCTGGCCAACCGTCGTGTTACAGCTCCGATATCGGGACACGAGGGTCTGGTTGAGCGGTTCCGTACCTTCGCAGAGCGTCGGCACTGACGCCTTGTCTCTGTCGAAGGTCGCCTGGGCGTCGATCATGCAGGTGTCGTACTTGACGGCGCACGTGCTCTGGATCTCGGCATCGGTCGTGCCCGTGGCATTGCTTTGCGCCTGCCATAGGCACCAACCTTCCGCCGACGTCACGGTGTTGCCGAAGAAATAGTCGTACTGCGCTTCGCAGATCGAGCTCTTCTCCGCCTGCGTCAGCGTGGGGACCGCCTTATCGGCAGCCACGCCGGAGCTGCCGCCACTACCCCCGCCGCAGGCGAGCAACATCGATAGACCAGTCCATCCAACGATTCCAAATGAGAAAATAGTCCGCATTAAACGCACTATTACCGTTTATGGGTTCATCCGGCAATCGCTGACACGCCGGGTTTACCCAAGCTTTGCTGCAGCGCTCACTCGGGACGGCTCACTCGGGGACGGCCGCACAGCGGTCCGTCACTCGGGGACGGCCGCACAGCGGCCTGTGGCGCATTCCAGGTGAAGGGCGGCGCACTTGTACGTACACGCGCCGTTCTGCTTTTCGGCCTCGGCTATCAGCAACTTCGCCTTCGCTTCCACCTCGGCCGCGTGCTCGGCGCGAACGCCCACACCGCAGCCGAGCGGACAGCCAGGGCTCAGCATCACGCACTCGGACGCCTGAGCGCAGCTGTTCCGTTCACTGACGAACGCGTCGAACTCTTGAACGATGTCCGCCTTGGCTGGCTCGGGCTCCTCGGGAGGCGAGGCTGCGGGGCTCTGCTCGGCCGTCTTGGGCGGTGCCGCGGCGTCGTGGGGCTCCGCCTTTCGGGCGCAGCCGGAGGCGAGCAGGAGGGCGATGAGAGCGAGGTGGGAGAGTACGTCGGAGGGCCTCATGGCTCCGGACCTTATGCCGATCGCGGGCTTTGAGGGAGAGGAACCTCTGGTACCTTGGCTGCACTCGTGGCCAACACTCGCCCCCGCGTGCTCGACTGGAGGCCGTACCAGTACTCGCTCACGATCCTGTTTCTGGTCTTCTCGGTCACGCCGCTGGGGCTTGCCGTTTACCACTGGGGGACCGGGCCAGGCACCCGGGAAGAGGAGGCACGGGCTCCCACTCCTCAGGTCGACCTGGCTGCGCTGATCCAGTCGCTCCGCGGCGACGGGCTCGAGGCAACCCGGTTCGCCGAAGCAGCCAAGAAGTATTTTCTGGAGCGCTACGGCCTCAAGGACCAGTTCATCCGTTTGCATTCACTCCTGGAGGTGAAGCTCTTTCGAACCACCGAGGTTCCGATCGTGGTCCTCGGCAAGGGAGACTGGCTCTTCTACTCGGGCGAACGAGTCCTCGAGTACCATCAGGGCCAGCAGCCACTCAGACCCGAAACGGTGCAGAGCTGGGTGCACACCCTGACCCAGAGGCGCGCTTGGCACGAACAGCGCAAGATGCGGTACCTCTACGTGGTCGCGCCCAACACGCACACGATCTACCCCGAGTTCGTACCGGTCCCGGCTGGTTACACGCGCCTCGACCAACTCAGCCAGGCCAAGGCTTTTGCACCGAGCTTGCCCTTCGTCGACCTCAGGCCGGCCCTCTTGGCACAGAAGAACCGCGTGCCCCTGTACTTCAAGACGGACACGCACTGGGGGCCGACGGCGGCCTTCTTGGCGGCCCAGCTCATCGCGCAACAGCTGGGCCTTCCACCCTTGGAGGGGGAGCTCTACCCCTTGCGCGTGTACCCGACGGGCGGTGGTGACTTGGCGCGTGCGCTCGGTCTTCAGCAAGATTTCACCGACCTCGAGGCGTGGCCGGCCGCTCGACCCAAGCCCTTGTTCTACGAAGACGGCACGCGGTTCCACCCGCAGTTGACCAACGTCGTCGTTCGCGACCGCGTCGTGGTGGAGAACCCGAGCGGCCACGGCACGGCGCTCGTCTTCCGCGACTCATACGGCGAAGCCCTGATCCCCTGGATCTCCAGCATGTTCGAGAAGACGGTGTGGATCTGGACGTATCAGTTCTCCGAGCAAACGGTCTGGCGGGAAAAGCCCGACGTCGTCATCGAGGTTCTGGTCGAGCGCGTGCTCATGACCGTTCCGCCTTGATCTCGAGGCGCGTGGACTGCGCCGCCCCAGTCAGCCCCTGGCCCAACTGTGCCAACCGGGAGGAGCGCGCTGCCGCGTGATCCCTCGCGGAATATCGCCGGTCGGGCGCACCGACCGCAGGCACGCAGTTTGCTTGGTCTGCGCTGGTCATGTTCGACCGATCCCTCACCGCCGTTCGCTCGGCGTGCCTGGTCCCGCTTGGCCTCTCGATAGCGCTGGCCTGTTCGCCTGGAGGAGCGACGGATCACCCGGCCACCGGCGGTAGCGTAGGCGACACTGGGGGCGCCGTGGGCACTGGAGGGTCCGGTGCCGTGGGCACTGGAGGATCCAGCAGCGGCTCCGGGGGCAGCGGAGCCCTGGGGGGCTCCACCGGACCAACGGACATCACGTGCACCGCGTGGGAGCGCGTGCCGATCCCGGGCACCGAGACGGTGCTCGTCAACAACACCTGGAACGACGGCTGGGCGGACGGTCAGCCGCATACGCAATGCTTACGGCAACGGACGACCGACGAGGGCGAGCAATACGGCTGGCAGTGGTCTTGGCCCGAGTACAAGCCGTACTCCTCGTACGCCGCACCCGAAGTCGTCTTCGGTTGGAAGGCGTGGGACGGCGGTGCGTCCACGACGGCCTCACTGCCGCGCCGCATCGATGCGCTCGACTCACTCACGGTCGATTTCTCCGTCGAGCTGACCGCGGAGCCGATGCATGCCCTGAACACCACGATGTGGATCACGACGACCGACGTCGCAACCGAGGAAAAGAACCCAGACGACATAAGGAACGAAGTCATGGTCTGGTTCTCGAACCCCGGCGCTCTCGGTGGCGGCATCGAGTACGACGGCGAGGTCACGCTCGGGGACATCCCCTTCGAGGTCTGGCACCAGGTCAATCAGCCTGAC
>Ga0247744_1000035_pt1 | contig 33546 bp, 29 predicted proteins | sample UWRJS154409C5_FD_180946 | JGI IMG/M metagenome (GOLD analysis project Ga0247744, IMG submission 180946) | Soil microbial communities from Arlington Agricultural Research Station in Wisconsin, United States - UWRJ-S154-409C-5 | ecosystem: Environmental > Terrestrial > Soil > Agricultural land... | reverse complement strand
GAGGAACTAGCGCGCATTTTGCATCGGTCGGCTGCGCCGGGGGCCCCGTAGTGAAAGGATTCGTTGCGGCCCTTTTGGGATTGGCGCTCGGTCTCGCGCTGATCGACGCGATTGCGCCGGACTCGACGGAGCGACTCTACCGAGAGGTCGAGCAAATGCGGGCCGACTGCGAGGTGCTGTTCGTCGGTCCGAGCTACGTGAACGGTCAGGTGTACCCTGACGTGGTCGATCAGGCGGCACGGGAAGCTGGGGTTTCTCTCTCCTCCTGCAAATTCGCGCGCATGCATCTGAAGGGGTTCGAGATGAAGCGCGAGCTCGAAGCCATCTTGAAAAATCCGTGGTCCAAGCTGCGTCTCGTCGTCTTCGACGTAACGCTCGGCCCCGACACGGGCTTCAAGCCGGAGAATCGCTTCAAGCCGCGCGTCTTGCGTTGGCACACCTGGGACCTATTGCCCTGGTACCTCGAGCATCTGGAGGGCCAGCGCACAGGCAAGGACTCTCCCTATCTGAGGCTCTGGGACCACGTGCAGCACGTCGTGGTCAACGCGCTGCTCGTTGGACGTGGAGCCGAGCGTCTGGCCGAGCTGAGCGATCCCGCGACGCCCGATGGCGGAAGCAAGACGCCCGGTCTCGAACGCGACCGTCCCGATCAAACGAAGCAGCTCCGGCGCCGAAACGAGAAGCGCGTTGCCAAGCTCCTGGACCGTCGACGGCGACGCGTCACGTCCACGCCAGATACGGCGATGGCCGCCTGGGTCCTCGAGCTGCGCAGTGTCGTGCGGGCCCACGGAGCCGAAGGCGATGGCCTGATCGCCCCTGTTTGGTCGCCGAGCCTCGTGGCCAAAGGCGCATTTCCGCCAGCTGACGCCCCCGTCGTCCACGCCTTCGACAACCCGCGCAAGTATCCGACGCTCTACGAGTTGGGCATGCACAAGGCAGACGAGCATCTGACGGACGAGGGCTCGCGCGAGTATTCCCGCCTACTCGGTCAGACGCTGGCAATGCGGATGGGACAGCTGAAGTGATCTTCACCCAACCGGTCTTCCTGCTGTTCTTCCTGGTGACGCTCAGCGTCTACTGGTCGCTTCGGACCAACGGGTCGCGCAAGGTGTGGCTATGCCTCGCGAGCTATTTCTTCTACGGCTACTGGGACTACCGATTTCTCGCGCTCATCTTCTTCTGTACGGCCTTCGACTTTTTGACGGCACGCGCACTCGAGCGACAGACGGACGAGCGTCGCAGGAAGCTTTTCATCACCCTGAGCATCTGCGTCAACCTGGGTGTCCTCGGCTTCTTCAAGTACTTCAACTTTTTCGTGGACAGCGCGGTCGCGCTGGCGAACGCGCTCGGCTGGTCTGGCTCGGCGCCGACGCTCCGGATCCTGCTACCGGTCGGCATCAGCTTTTTCACCTTTCAGTCCATGAGCTACACGGTGGACGTCTACCGTCGCGAGATCCCGGCGCAGAAGAACTTTCTCGATTTCGCAACGTTCGTGGCGTTTTTCCCACAGCTCGTGGCAGGACCGATCGTCCGCGCGCGCGACTTCCTGCCGCAGCTAGCCTCCATCAAGCGCTTCGATCAGATCGACGTCCGGCGGGCACTTTTGCTGTTCGTCGGTGGCTACTTCAAGAAAGCGTGCGTGGCGGACAACGTCGCTGCGGCGATCGACCCCGTTTTTTCGAATCCGGAACACTACGATGGGGCAGGCCGCCTGCTCGGGGCCGCTCTCTACTCGCTGCAGATCTTCTGTGATTTCTCCGGCTACACCGACATGGCGATGGGGGTTGCTGCCCTGTTCGGCTACGCGCTCGCCAAGAACTTCGATGCGCCGTACTTCTCGAGGAGCGTCCAGGAGTTCTGGCAGCGCTGGCACATCAGCCTATCCACGTGGCTACGCGACTACCTCTACATACCGCTCGGTGGAAACCGGGGCTCCGCCAGCCGAGCAAGCCGAAATCTGCTGCTGACGATGCTCCTGGGTGGCCTGTGGCACGGCGCAAACTGGACGTTCATCATCTGGGGCGCTCTGCACGGTTTGGCCCTGGTGTTCCATCGACGGTTCCTACGCGAGCTCGGCGGCTCGACCCCCGGCGTGCCACTTCGTTTGCTCGGTTGGGCTGCGACCTTGGCTTGGGTGGTGTTCTGCTTCACCATCTTTCGCCTGCCGAACGTCGAGGTCGCCTGGGTGTACTTCACGCACGGCTCGAGCGAATTGACCGGCCACCTTTCCGCCTGGTGGTGGGTCATCATCGGCTGCCTGGGGCTCGCGCAGTACCTGGTTCGTGAGCACCGGACCCAGCTCATCGAGCGTATGCGCCAGCTCGGCGACACGTGGTTCTACGCCGGTCTGGGGTTCGCCAGCGCCATGTTGTTCTATCTGACGCCGGTCAACATGGCCCCGTTCATTTATTTTCAGTTTTAGGGCCAATGCGCGCACGCAGGGGGCGTGTCAGGGTACTGACCTCATATGCGCTGGAGCGTCCGGTTGGCGTGCCGTACCCTGAACAAGCGGCCGCTTGGCTGGCTCCTGCTGTCGTGCGTTGCCGGGTTCACCCATGCGTGCATTGGGGAGCCGCCAGACGAGATGGGGGGCGATGGTGGCGCGGGTGAGGGTGGAGCCGACGCTGGATCGGGTGGACGATTGGGCGGCGGAACGGGTGGACACCTGCAAACAGGGGGGGCTGGCGGTGCCAGCGGCGGCGAGTCGAGTGGCGGTTTCGGTGGCACATTAGACGGTGGCGCCGGAGGTTTCGGCGGCGCTCCCTCGTGCGCGCCCGGCACGTACGTGGTGACGGACGAACCGTTGGCTTGCGTCGCTTGTCCGTATGGGACCTTCAGCTCGGAGAAGAACGCGGAGGCATGCACGCCTTGGGCGGAGCAGGAGTGCCCCTGGGATTACGCCTCGGTCGGCACGGCCACGAAGGACGCGGCGTGTCGGTGGCGGCAATTCAGCATTGAGGTCATGGGTCAGCATGAGCCCACCGGTGTGGTGGTGGACTCGGAGGACAACGTCATTGTCGTTGGGCAGATGTCCTGGAACGACCCGGCTGGCTTCTTGACGAAGATCGACGCGGCGGGCGGCGTCGTCTGGACCCATGAGTTCGACGACAGCCTCGTGGCGATCGCCGTGGACGGGGAGGCGTCCCTCTATTCGATCTCGAACCGCGACTCCGGCGGGACGAACGGGGAGAAGGGCATCCTCACCAAGTACGACACCTTCGGCGAACCATCACACAGAGTGGAGATCGACAGCTCAGGCAGCGACCAGGCACTCGCGTTGGCCGCTGGCCCGGATGGCGCGATCTACGTCGGTGGTGCCACGGATGGGGACCTGTTCGCCGAGAATCAAAGCGGAGCCGACGGCTTCCTAATCAAGTACGATCAGGCCGGGGGCCTCGTTTGGGGCCTGCAGTTCGGCACCGCGGGAGGCGTGCGCAACGTCGCCGTTGGCACGGATGGAGGACTCGTCCTTCTCCGGGGCAATACCGTCCAGAAGCTTTCGACCACCGACGGCGGCGAGATCTGGACGACCGTCGAGGTCCTGAAGAACCTGGCGCTCGACGGGAATAGCGACATCTACACGAGCGACGTGTCATCCCTCTCGAAGTTTGCAGGTGACGACCACTCCTTGGATTGGGAGTGGGCGCCGTATTGCGACGAGTGTGGGACCTACTTCGACGAACAGGGGGATGTCGCAGCCGGTCCGGGCGGAGTTGTTGCCGTGACCTTTCTCGACACTTATGACTACCGCGCTTACGATGGCTATTTGTTGACGTCGGAGGGTGACCCCTTTGACCAATGGCTTCTCATGGAGCTGGTCGCATTTGGCTCCCAGCAACACCTGGCGCTGAGCGTGGACGCCGTTGTGGTGGCTGGGCAGGCTTGGGTCGAAGACGGCGATCCGCGCTACTACGTCAAAAAGGCGCTCTTCCTGTCCCCGTAGGCTGTGCAAAACGAGCGTCGCGACGCAAGCGAGCACCCGGAGAGGCGTTGGCTGAATCTTCATCGAAACGACCGTGTCGGCGGCCAGGGTGCCGAAGCGCGCCCGGGACGCCAAGGGCGAACGCATGCAATTCAGCTGTTTTGAGCTATTTCTACAAAACACACCGCCTGAGCGCACATCTCGTTGGGTTCTGGGAACTCAATCGTCGAGTGGGGCAAGCCTCATGATGCGTACGATGATCGTTTGGACTTTGGGGTCTTGCTTCGCAGTGGGCATGTGCGCGTGCAAGGGAGAAGTGGACGCCGCGAAAGGTGATGGTGGCGCTGGCGCGGGCGGCGCGGATGGCACTGGAGGTGACGCCAGTGGGACTGGTGGCCGCGTGGCGACCGGAGGGACGGAAAGCGTTCCGGAGGCCGGAGCAGGAGGCATGCGCGGTGACGGGCCGTGTGAGGCGGGCACGTACGTGGCGGAGGGCGAACCGCGCGTCTGCACTGACTGTTCCTACGGGACGTTCAGCACAGAGCCCAATGCGGAGGCCTGCAACGCCTGGACCGCGCACGAGTGCGACTGGGACGAGGCCTCGGTTGGCACGGGCACCATGGATGCAACCTGCCAGTCGCGAGCTTTTGCCACGGACCTGCCGCAAGGAGTTTGGGACTGGTCGACGCGCGTCGTGGCCATCGACTCGGAAGACAATGTGCTGGTCGGTGGGGGGTGGGTCCCGGCTCTGTCCACCGTTGGCTTCTTGGCGAAGCTCGGGCCCGCGGGGGAAGTGCTGTGGATCCGTGAGCTCGAGAATGCCCTCGAAGACCTCGTCGTCGACTCGGGGGACTCGGTTTATTCGATCTCGAACCGCGAAGCCGGTGGCACCAGTGGCGTGGATAGCGTTCTCACCAAGCATGGTCTCGACGGCAAGCCGGAGCGGCGGATCGACATCGGGGGCCCAGGGATCGACGAGGCGTTGACGATAGCCATCGGCCCGGACGACGCGATCTACGTCGGCGGACGGACCGAGGGCGACCTGTTTGCGGCCAACCAGGGCGGCTTCGATGCTTTTGTCGCCAAGTTCGATGCTGACCGGGGCCTCGTTTGGGGTGTGCAGTTCGGCACGAGCGAGGACGACCAAGTCAGCGATTGCGCTGTTGGTACGGATGGCACCTTCGCGCTCACGACCTACTCGTTCGGCACCTCGGTCGATGAGGTGCAGAAGCGTTCGACGATCGACGGGGGCCAGATATGGAGCATCGATGTCGAGTCGCGGCGCGTTGCGCTCGACGAAAATGGCGACGTTTATGGGGCCGCCGGAGCCGTCCTCTACAAGTACGCTGGGGACGACGGGACGGAGGAGTGGAGCTGGGATGTGCCGCAAGACGGTGAGGAGCCTGCTTCCGTGACGGACATTGCAGCTAACCCGAACGGCTTGGTGGCCGTTGTCCTCGAGGGAACTACTTCCATCACCGGCGCCGTTTTCTCCTTCGGCTATCTCGTGACATCCGATGGGGAGCCGTTCGACGAGTGGCTCGCCTGGTGGGACCAGACGGTCGACGCTTTGGCGTTGGGGGACGATGCTGTGGTCGTCGTGACGGACTACTACGGTCCAGAGGACTTCGGGTACTATGGCCCCAGCGTCTTGGAGTCGGTCTTCCAGTATCCGTAGGGTTCTCAGCCTGCCGTCACCACGCGATCGACATAGTCGACCAGCCAACCGGTCACGTCGATGCGCTCGTCCAGCAGACGTTCGCGCGCGGATGCCATGTCGGCGGTGAGCGTCGGCCTCGCCAGGAGCTCCCGAATCTTCTCCAGCGCCTGGCCGGCTTCGCGTCGCTTGAAGTTCCACACGAGCCCGTAGCGCTCCTGTTCGTGGTCCGTGTACCCGCGGCCAGTGTCGGCGATGTAGAAGGCGGGCACGCCGAGCACGGCGGCTTCGCTGGCCATGGTGGCGCTCTCACCGACGAGCATACGCGCATGCGCGATGAAGTGGTGCATCTCGTGCACGGGGGCCGAGAAGCGGAGCGGTTCGAGGTCTTCTGGTAGCGCCCCTTCGCTCGAAATGAGCACGCGGCCGTGACGCCCAAGCTCGGCCACCATGGCGCGCTTTTGCTGGAGGTCGAAGCCCGTTTCGCCCACGTCGTGCGAGGCCTGCCAGGACACGAAGCGCACGATGAAGTACGGCGCGTCGGGGTCGATGCCGCGTTGCCGAACGACCTCGGGATCCGGGGTGAAGCGCTTCGGATGCAAGTACGCGAGCTCGTGATAGCCGGGGTAAGTGACGTGCTGGCCACGCACTGGCCCTTGGTAGCAGTCCGGTGTGCACACCGAATGCGCCAGCGGGTAGACGAAGGCGTTGGTCACCTTCGCGTTCTCGGTGTCGTAAAAGACGATGGCCGGCTTCCCGATGACGCGGCCCACCTGCACGATGGTCACGCCCATGATGCCGACGAGCACGTCGGGCTCGAATGACAGGGCGCGGCCGAGCATGCGCACGTCGCGAACCAGCATCTCGCCCAGGAGAGAGAGCTTGCTGCTGCCGATGCGACTGATCGACTCGTAGGGAATGGCGTAGGCGTCCAGCAGCTGGTTGGCGACGTCTTTTTCGCGACTGAGGACGAGCACTTCGTCGCCACGTGCTGTCCACTCCAGGATGGCATTTCTGAAGAAATGCACGTGCGCAGGATGAAGGATCTCGACCAGGACGCGCATCGCCCCCCCCTTGCACGGGAGGAGCGGTCGGGTCAATTGCTCACGGGCAGAGCGGCTCGGCGTCCTCGTCGGCGCAGTCTTCGAAGTCCGTGACGCCTCCAACATACTCCCAGGTGTCGCACGAGCCGTGGGGGACATCGTCGAAGTTCGAGGCGCTGATGAGCTCGTGATTGGCCTCGGCGTAGACGTACGTCTTTCCGGACAGGCCCCAGGGCAGCGAAACCGTGATTCTGCCGCAGCCCGTCACCATCTCCGGCTCGCCGTATTCGCTCGTGAACTCGGGACAGAACGGATCCTCCAAGACCTCTTCGAGCGTTGGGCACTCGAACTCAGCGCAATAGCAGTCGAGAGTCCAGGACTCCGTTTGGTCACCGGAGCAGGCGCAGTGGCTCGCACCACCCAGGCCACCGTCCGGACCTGCGGACGAATCCGAGCAAGCGGAGGCGGCGAAGCCGATGGCTCCAGCCGTGAGGGCGGCCATCCCGAGTGTCCGATAGAGCGTCATGCTGGAGATTATCGCATCACGGGCAGAGTGGCTCGGTGTCTTCGACCGCGCACGCCTCGACTTCCTGGACGCCGCCAGCGTAGGCCCAGGTGTCGCAGGAGCCGTGGCCGACATCGTCGAAGTTCGAGGCGCTGATGAGCTCGTGATCGTCCTCGGTGTACACGTACTCACGTCCGGATATGGCGAGGGGCAGCGTGACCGTGATTCTGCCGCAGCCCGTCACCACTTCCGGTTCGCCCAGCGGCCCGGGGCTCGAGGGGCAGAACGGATCGTCCATCGCCTCCTCCAACGTCGGGCATTCGAACTCGGCGCAGTAGCACTCGAGGGACCAGGCTTCCGTGTCGTCACACGAGCAGGCGCCCGCGCCCCCGATGCCGCCCATCCCGCCCAGGCCGCCGAAGCCACCAATCCCGCCCTCTCCGCCGCTCGGTGCTCCGCCCGTCGGGTTGGCACCTCCGCTGCCACCGCCCGTGCCGCCCGCGGGACTCCCGCCGCTGCCACCGCCCGTGCCGCCCGTGCCGCCCGTGTCGGAGGCGCCGCAGCCTTCTGCCGCGTCCGTGGGGCAAGGGTGGCTCGAGCAGGCGGAAAACACCAAACCCAGGGTACCGGTCGCGAGTGCAACCAACAGGGAGTTCCGATATCGCTTCATGGTGACGGAGCAATAAGCAGGCGGCGTGCCAAGCCGGAAGGGAGCCGAGCCCGTGCGATCTGGCTGACTTACCTGTTCCGGAGATCTCGGCCGAGCTTGGCGCAGGTTGGCACAAGCGGGCACCCGTGTCCGGGACCTCCGGCCTCTCAGGACTGTGCGCTCAGCCGAGTGCTTTGGGGTGTCACCGCTTCCTTGGGCTCCGACACGTCGAAGAAGAACAGCATCTCGAAAAAGCGGGACGACGCTCCGGGATAGAACCCTGCCTCGGTGGCGAAGATCTCGGGATTGTCGAAGGTGCCGAACAGGATGTCGTACACCGGCAGGTTCGCGTAGTTCGAAGCGTGGTGGCCGCGGCGGTGGTGCACGCTGTGGGATTCGGGGCGCTGAATCACATAGCCGAGCCAGGTCGGCGTCTTGACGTTCAGGTGCTGGAACATGGCGAGGAAGATGCCTGCCATGCCGGCGAGCGCTGCGGCGTTGGGCGTCACTCCCACGAGCATCGTGCTCGCGAAGGCGCCCAGGATGCCGCTGACGACGAGCTCGAGCGGGTGGATGAAGGCCGAGCCGTAGATGTCGATGCGCTCGGCCGAGTGGTGCACCTGGTGGTACGCCCGCCACAAGATCGTGTGGTGACTGGAGCGGTGCAGCCAGTAGTTGAAGAATTCGCTCACGACGAGCGCGAGGAGGGCACCACCGATCGTGCCGAGCCACGACGAATCGATCAGCCGGTGTTTCACGAAGAAGTCTCCGTAGATGAGCGGTGTGCCGCCCGACACGGCGGCCGCCATGACGAAGGAAAGGACGCCCTTCCAGCGCCAGGCGGCGACGCGCGGCAGCGGACGGGCCGGCCGAGCGACCTCGACCAGGATGTGCCCCACGAAGAGCACGACGAGCACGAGCGGGAAGATGGCTTCGAGATTCATGGTGGTGTCCTCCTCGGGCCTTCTGCTTCAGGCGCTGAGCTCGGGGTTTCGGGCCATGACGCTACGTAGGCCTTCCAGAGTGACGCCCGGGATGACGCCGTAGCCGTCGAACAGGCGCGCGAGGCCGAGCGAGAAGCGCTCGAAGGTGTCGGTGCGACGGAGCTCATCGAGCTTGTCGCGACGCCCCTCGAGCAGGATGAACGAGTTGACCGTCCCCATGTGTGGGGTCAGGCCAATCACCTGGTAGCTGTCGAACCAGCCCTCCTTCTGGAAGGCGTCGATGCGCGCCAGCGCTTCCCCGCTGAGCAGGCGGTAGGCTTCCGCTTCACGACCGGGGACAGGACGAGAAAAACCGATGAACAAACATGCTGTGGCCATTTGAGTCTCCTTCTTGGTGCGGGCCGACGGCGGTCGGACCCTTCACTCAGAAGGCGTGACTCAGCGGGTCACGGCAGCGTGACTCCGCCTGGGATGGGCTGGTAGCTCACGTAGGTCCCGGTTTTGATGGAGGTTTTCAGATGGTCGGCGAGGGTGGGCTGTTCGCCGTCCAGACGGTCGATGACGCCCTTCAGGCGTTTGGTCACGTTCACCCGGGCGCGCTCGGCGGCGTGGGTCGTGCGGCGGATCCGCCCGCCCGGAGCCAGGCTGCGACGGAGCTCGTCCTCCAGGAACTCGCGCTCGGCTTGCAAGCGCTCGGAGCGCCCCTGGTCGTGCCAACTCTCCGCCTCCGCGAGCTCGCTCGTCAGCGCCGTCAGCCGGGACTGGTACGCCCGCTTGGCGCCCTCGTCGATCAGCTCCCCGCCGTCGCCGCGGTCGACCCCGAGCCCGTCCCCCGCCTCGGCGCCGAAGTCGAGCACGTGGAAGTCCCGGCACGGATGGTCGACGAGCACTTTGAGGATGTCGACGGCGCGCGAGTGCTTCAAGAGGACAGTCTGCCCGAACCCTTCGAGGCGCCAGAACTCGCCCTGGCGGTCGAGCGACAGGGGCCCCAGGTTGCGGTCGCTTGCGGCGAGGGGTGGTGTTTCCACTGCAGGCGGCGAAAGCTGAGAGAGCGCCGTGCCGGCAGCATCGATGAGCCGGACGAAGATGCGCATATCGAGCTCACCCGCGAGGGCGCGCGCTCGGTCCAAGAGGTCTCGGGCTAGAGCCCGGTCGGCAGGTCCTCCCCGCGCAAGTAACGCCTGCGCCCAGCCGAGCTCGTTCTCGACGGCTGCTGGCGAGAGGCCAAGCCGTCGCGCCGTGGTCGCCGCGCGCGCAAAGAGGTTGATGCTCTCCTCGATGTGGCCCAGCACGAGCTCCGCTGCGGCCGTTGTGCCATCGAGCAAGCCAAGCCAGAGGTACCCTTGAGCACCCCAACTGAAGCCCGGTCCGGGCGCGGCGCGCATGCGCGGCAAGAGGACCTGACACGCCTCCACGTTGCCGATGCGCGCCGCCGCGTCCAGGGCGAGCTGCACGGCCGCCAGAAAGGTGAGCGCCGGCGGCGGCAACGGCCAGACCCGCGCGAAATGTTCCTTGGCACCGGCAATGTCACCCCAGCGCCCCAGCATGCTCGCCAAGGAGAGCGCGCCCATGATCTGACCCGCCAGATCTTGGCGGAGCTCGGCTGGCCAAGTCGCCTCGAAATCGCTCGCGGTGCCTCGGCCACGCACGAGCACCGAGCCCATCCGATGGATGGCCACCGACCGCTGTGCGACGGGGTCGTCGAGACCGGACACGAGCTCTCGAGCCCGGGCCACGGCTGCGTCCGACGCCGCCCAGCGACCGGTCATCTGAGCGCGCAAGGAGGCGAGGAGTGCGCTTCGCCAGCGAAAGCGCGCGTGCCCGAGCATGTCGCCGAGCCTGAGGTCGGCCGACAGCGCCGAGTCGAGCTCCTCGAAATCCAGGAGCTCGGAGGCGTCGATGGCGAGGCGTTGGTAGCCACGTTGAGCCAGAACCAGCTCCTGCTTTTCCGTGGCGAGCTGAGCCAGCTCCCGCGCCGCATCACGGCGGATGGCGGGCGACGCGTAGCAGACCAAGGCCGCACCTCCCATGTGCAGTGCCTGCAAGAGCGTGTCGTCGTTGCCGGTTTGGCGCGCCAGGCGAATGGCGTCGTATGCCAACCCGAGTGGTTCGTCGGGTTCCGGATCGGAACGCGTCGCCGCTAGCCGAGCCAGGACGCGGGCCGACAGATCGAGCTCGGCCGAGGGCAGGAGCCGGCGCGCCTCTTCGAGCAGCTGGACCTGAATCGGATCGGTGACACCCGGGCGGATCTCGGCGCCATACGTCAAGGCAGCGCGCGCGAAGCGCGCCACGTCGCCACCGGCCCGCGCTTGCTCCGCCACGGCCAAACACAGGGCGCGGCCCCGCTCTCCCGCGCCCACGAAAACCAGCGCCTCGGCCAGCTCCAAGTCCACATCGAGCCCGAGCGTCTGATGGCAGGGCTCGCCGCAGTCACCCAGGCCCCGCACGCAGAGCTCGAGCAGGTCGACGGCTCGATCGAAGGCGAACGCACGGCGACAGACCTCCGCGGCGTGCCGGCCCCGCTCGATCACCCGCGCGAGCTCGCCTCGGGGCAGCGCCAGGAGCTCATGGCGCACGATGGCTTCCTCCGACCAATCCGAGCGCGCTGTCCGCGGGAGCAGCGCCCCGGCGGCTAGCGCCTCGGCCGCCTGGGCGTGGAGCTCCGTCCGGCGCCCCGGCGACAGCTCGTCGTACAAGCACTCGCGAAACAGCGGGTGAGAGAAGTGGACGCTGCCGTCGGCAGCGAGCTCGACGATGCCCGCCTGGCGCGGGCTCGCCAGGATTTCCGTGACCTTGGAGCGCTCGAGCTCGAGCATGGCCGCGAGCACCCCAAGCGGCACCTGGCGACCCACGACCGCGGCGGCGTCGAGAATGGCGCGAGCGTCGTCGGGCAGACGACTGGTGCGTTCGAGCACCAAAAGTCGGATGCCGTCGGGCACACGATCGAGAGCCGCCCCGGTCCGCAGCAGGCGCAGGAACTCGTGCACGAAAAATGGATTTCCCAAGCTGGCGCTCGCGACCTGCCCGAGCCACTTCTGGGGCAGGGGATCGTGCGCCGCCAAGAGCTCGCGCACCCCCTGCTCGTCCAGGCGCGCAACGGACAGAACAGTGCCCTGGCGGGCGATCTTGGCGAGCTCGGTGCTCGTCTCCGCGCACAATGCCCCGTCGAGGTCGCGCGCCGTACCCACAATCAAAATGGGCAAAGCCCGCAGGCAGCGCGCCACGAAGTACAGCGCCCGCAGCGTGGCCAGATCGGCCGCGTGCAGGTCGTCCAAGACGATCACGAGCGGCCGCTCCGCGGCAGCCAGCGCGAGCGCCGCCCGGAGCGCATCGGCGCGGCGAAAGTGCAGCGCTTCGGAGGCCTCCTGGGTCGACGCGACACTCGTCTGCGTCGCGCTCATTTCCCAAAGCGGCCCGAGGTCACGCGCCAAGGCGGGGCTCGGCTCGGGCAAGATGGGCCCCAGGGCCCGCAGCACCTCGGTCCAGGGAAAGTACGGCGGAGCGCCGCCCCCGTCCCAAGCGGCGCCCCAGGCGACCATCGCGCCACGTGTTTCGGCCTCCTGGCACAGCTCCTCGGCGAGGCGCGTCTTGCCGATGCCGGGCTCCCCGCGCAGGAGCACGAGGCGACCATGGCCGCCGAGAGCGTCGTCCAACGCCATGCGGAGCTCCCCGAGCTCGGCCTGCCGCCCCGCCAGCGGTGGATTCAATGACACGGTACCCATCAGCCCCGCGACCCGGCGGCCGCGCCCCATGATACGCGCGGGAGGGGCCGATGGATGCGCGATCTTGGAATCAGGGGCCTTCGGGTCAGGGCGGCGACTGACGGCAGGCCTGACTCACGAATTTCCCATCCCCGGTCGGGCGTTGTTCGATGCAATGAACGGTGCAGTGGCGAGTGGCCTGGGAGTCGAGCTCGACCAGGTAGCTCAGTCCGTCGACAAAGAAGACATCGAGGTCTCGTTTGCAGTGCCGGTCGACCACCGTGACTTGCTTCTGCACGTTGCGATAGCAGGTGCGCTTCTCTGGGTAGATGCCGCACTCGTACGTCTCCTGCTCAAAGCGGGTGACTTCGTGACTGAAAGTGGCGATCATTTCGAGGTGGCTCTGCCCAGGATTGACGAGCACGGCGTCCGTTCGAGGAACGCTGGCGCGCACGGGCGGAGTCATCGCCTTGTAGGCGCGGCGCTTGTCGACACGCAGGACCTCGACGAGATTCGTGCCCTGCGGTTTCACGTAGCGACGGCGAAACTTCAGAATCGCATGAGGGTCGCTGGGGGTGGGCGGCTCGTACTGCTTGACGCAGGCGGTCAGAGCGAGCGCTACGGTCACGAGAGCCGGCCGAGAGAATCTCATGGGCAGGCGCCTCCGCAGCGCGACTCGTCGACGTCGCAGGCGTTGATTTCGTCCGCCGTCGTCGCTGCCAGCATGCAGCTGTCCTTTTGGCGTGAGCACTCGGTCAGGCACGGATGGCGCGCCGGGTAACAACCCGAGATACAGAGGGCGGTGAGCGCGGTCATGCACGCTGACGATGGACGCATCGTCCATCTTTATCAGGGGCGTTCGGTGGCTACTAGAGCGGCAGCTCGACGCCCAGCGCTGCCTGCGCTTGCCACTCGGGAACCGTGAGGGCCGGGCTACCGCCCACCAGGGCTTGGCGCGTGGGCAGCGTCGCTTGCACGCCGAGCTCGAGGAACGGGTGCGCATCGCGCAGGGGGATCTTGCCGCGCACGAGCACGAGCGCGCCTCCGGCGACCGTGTTTCCAACGCTGGCATTTGCGTCGAGCGGGAGGAAGAAGTGCGAAACGGCGACGATGGGCGCGACGCTGGCGGAGAGGAACGGAAGAAAATCGTAGCTGGCGCTGAGACCCATGGTGACGCCGATCGGGCTGATGTAGGGGCTCGGCCCCGCGCTGGGCACGGGGACCAACTGGCCGTCCACGAGCACTCCGACGTGGAAGCGATCGACGAGGCGCAGGCGCAGTCCAAGGCGTGGTCCCATCACGCCGAGGATCTCGGTCCCGAAGTGTGAATAAACCCAGGATACGTCGAGCGTGAAGAGCTCGGGCGGCGATCCCGTCGGAGCGCTGCCGACGTCCTCAGGAGCCTTCGGCGCAGCCTTCGTTTGCGCGCTGAGCGGGGTCGCGAGGCAACAGAGCGTGAGGCAGCAGAGCGCAACGTGAAAGGGTACCACGTAGCTTCGGCAGGCTCCGCGCTCTCGATCGAGCATTTTAGCTCTTTTCGGCGAACACAGCGCCTTCGATGGAGAATGCTCCCGCATCGACGGCCCGCCCTTCGGTCGTGTGCGTCTTCACGCGCGCGGCTTCGAGCGCGCAGGCCATCACCGGTGCGACGCGCGAGAGCGTCTGCTCGTCCGCAACGACCTTCAATTCGAGCGCTACGCGGCCGGCGGACACCTTGGCATCTGCTTTGGATTTGTTGATCGCGGCATAGAGATCGACCGCGAGATCGAAGCTGCCTGCGTCGGCGGGAGGGGTGACGCCGGCGAAGTCCTTCTCACTCGGCCACGGCGCCTTGTGAATGCTCTTCTGACCCGTCTCACTGGCGAAGATCCAGGACCAGATCTCCTCGGTGATGTACGGGAGCACGGGTGCGAAGAGGCGGAGCAGGACCGAGAGGCCGAGACGCAAGGCGGCGATGGCCGAGTAGCGCTCTTCGGGCGTGTGCTGCACGGCATCCTGGTCGGTCGATGGCCAAGCGCGGGGCTTACTGAGCTCGAGGTACGTGTCGGTGAAGTGAGTCCAGAAGAAGGACTCCGTGTCTTGCAGGGCCTGGGCGAAGTTGAAGTCGTCCTGGCTGGCGGTCACGCGCGCCACGAGGGCCTGCAGCTTGGCGACGAAGGCCCGATCGAGCTCGTGGGTGATGGGGCCCACCTCGCCGGCATGGCTGAGCACGAACTTCGCGGCGTTGTAGAGCTTGGTGGTGAGGCGGCGGCCGATCTTGAACACCTGCGGATCGAAAGCGGTGTCGGTGCCGAGGCGCGCGCTGGCAGCCCAGTAGCGCACGCCGTCGACGCCGTGCTCGTCGAAGAGGTGCATGGGCGTGATGACGTTGCCGACGCTCTTGGACATCTTCTTGCGGTCGGGATCGAGGATCCAGCCGCTGATGACGACGTTCTTCCAGGGAATGGAGCCATCGTGCAGGTGGGCCTTGACGATCGTGTAGAAGGCCCAGGTGCGGATGATCTCGTGCGACTGCGGACGAATGTCGGCGGGGAACAGGCGCTCGTGACGCGCTGAGTCCAATCCCCAGTGGGAGCCGATCTGCGGCGTCAGCGAGCTGGTGAACCAGGTGTCGAAGATGTCGGGCTCACCCGAGAAGCCGCCGGGTTGGCCCCGCTGCGCCTCGGTGTAACCCGGCGGCACGTCCGACATCGGGTCGATGGGCAGCTGCTCGGCCTTCGGCAGGATGGGATGGTCCCAAACCTCCTGGCCGCTTTCGTTCAGCGGGTACCACGCCGGGATGGGGACGCCGAAGTAACGCTGACGCGAGACGCACCAATCGAGGCTGAGGTTGTCCGTCCAGTCTCGGTAGCGCGCGTGCATGAAGCCGGGGTGCCAGTGGATCTCGGCGCCTCTGGCTTGCAGCTCGGCCTTCTTGTCCATCAGGCGCACGAACCATTGCCGCGTGGACAGGAACTCGAGCGGGCGATCGCCTTTTTCGAAGTACTTGACGGCCTGTTCGACCGGGCGCGGCTCGGCGCGTAGAGCGCCGCTGTTGCGGAGCAGCTCGACGATGGCCGTGCGCGCCTGGTTCACGTTCTTGCCAGTCAGCTGCGCATAGGCGGCATTGGCCGCCGCCGGATTCAGTGACTCGAAGTTCTCCGAGCCGTATTCGACTGGCTCGAGCCGGCCGGCCTTGCCGAGGATCTGGCGGAGGCGGAGCTTCTCGCTCCGCCACCAGATGACGTCCGTCTGGTCGCCGAAGGTGCAGACCATCAGGATGCCGGTGCCCTTCTCCGGATCGGCCAGCTCGCTCGGGAAGATGGGCACGGGCGCGTGGAAGAGTGGCGTCACTGCCCGCTTGCCGAACAGGTGCTGGAACCGCTTGTCCGAGGGATGGGCGGTGACGCCGACGCAGGCGGGCAGGAGCTCCGGGCGGGTCGTGGAGATGGTGAAGGTCTCCGCCGAGCCCTCGACACCGAACTCGATGTCGTGGAAATGGCCCTGCTTGGGGCGATCCTGCACCTCGGCCTGGGCGACAGCCGTCTGGAAATCGACGTCCCACATCGTCGGTGCGAAGGACTGGTAGGCGTGGCCCTTCTGGAACAAGTCGAGAAACGACAGCTGGGCCTGCTTGCGGCAGCGATCGTCGATGGTCGCGTACGTTTGCCGCCAGTCGACCGAAAGGGCCAAGCGCTGGAACATATTTTCGAACGCCTGCTCGTCGACGGCGGTGAGCTGGTGGCAGAGCTCGATGAAGTTCTTGCGCCCGACCAGGCGCGCTGGCTCCTTCTGTGCCTTCGCATCGGCCGCCGGTAGCTTCAGATCCGGAACGTATTTCTCCGTCGGCTCGCAGCGGACGTGGAAGTAGTTCTGCACGCGGCGCTCGGTGGGCAGGCCATTGTCGTCCCAACCCATCGGATAGAAGACGTTCTTGCCCAGCATGCGCTGGTAGCGCGTGATGACGTCGGCGTGCGTGTACGAAAAGACGTGCCCCACGTGCAGCGAGCCGGAGACCGTGGGCGGCGGCGTGTCGACGACGAACGTCTCGTCCCTGCCGCGGCTCGGGTCGTAGTGGTAGATGCCCGACGCTTGCCACGCGTCGTTCCAGCGCTTCTCGGCCTCTTGGCTATCGAAGTGCTTGGGCAGGGTCTCGGGATCGACGGTGGTGAGGGCGCGCGAGGTCATGGGGATCCGGGGAGGGCGATCCTTCGCGGAAATCGAGCGGGCTCGCAAGCGCCGGGGCCGGCGGGCCTGTGACAGCACGCCTCAGAAGGTCGTGCGGATGGTGCGCCCGGTGCTCGTCGTGCTGCCACCGGAGGGCGGCGCGGGCGGCTTGGCGGCCGTGCTGTCGGTCGGTTTGGCGGCCGTCGTCTTGGTGGCCGTCTTCTTGGCCGGGGGCGGCGCAGGTGTTGGCTCCGGTGCGGCCTTGGCTTTCTCCTCGGTGGCTGCCTGCTTGGCGGTGGCTTCCTTGAGCAGGGCGGCGGCCTGTTCGCGCTCGGCAGCGGCCTCTTTCCTCGCCTGCTCGGCCGCCTCGCGTTCCTTCTGCGCTTCGGCTTGGCGTTCCGCCTCGAGCTTGCGCTCCTGTTCGGCCTGGGCGCGCGCCTGCACGGCCTCTTCCGCTTCACCGCCCGCCACGATCTTCCAAGCGATGCCAGCGCCACCCAGCAGGACGACGGCTGCGGCGGCGACGAGCCAGCGCCCGGCTCCGCCCTTTTTCGGCACCCCAGCCGGCAGCTCGTCGCCGTCGCCCATCTGGGTCTTGGCCCAGGCTTGGTGAGTGCCGCGCGTCTGCGTCTTTCCCCCGGAGCGGGTATTGCGCATCAAGGAGGAGACTGGGTCGACTTCATGGCTCGCCGCCCAGGCGTCGAGCGCCTCCATGAACTCCCGTGCCGACTGAAAGCGGTCTTCGAGCTTGCGGGCCATGCCCTTTTTGACCAGCTCGTGGAATGCGGCTTCGGCGGCGGTCTGCGGCGGATCGAGCGGATTCGGATCTTCCAGCACGATCTTCAGGATGAGCTCGTTGAAGGTCTGCGCCGTGTGCGGCACGCGACCCGAGAGGGCCTCGTACAGGATGACCGCGGTGGAGTAGAGGTCGGTGCGCGGATCGAGCTCGCGGTTACCCTTGGCCTGCTCCGGCGACATGTAATAGGGCGTGCCCATCACCGTGCCGGTCTGCGTCATGCTGAGCTCGCCGCCGACCGACGTGAACTTGGAGATCCCGAAGTCGAGGATCTTCACGAAGTCGCCGTCCGCCCCGTGAGGGATCAGGTAGATGTTGTCCGGCTTCAGATCGCGATGAATGATGCCCGCGTCGTGCGCAGCCCCGAGTCCCTCGAGCAGCTGGATGGCGATCGGATAGACCTGCTCCGGCCTCAGCTTCGTCTGCGAGCGGATGCGCTTGGTCAGGTCCTGCCCGTCCAAGAACTCCATGACCATGTAGCGATCGCCATCCGGCAGGTCGCCGAGGTCGAGCACTTCCACGATGTGCTTGGAGCCGATGCGCCCTGCCGCCTGCGCCTCCCGTTCGAAGCGGCGCACCGCGTCCAGGTTCTTGGCCACGTTGCCATGGAGCACCTTGATGGCGACCCGGCGCTCGATGCGCGTGTTCAGCCCTTCGTAGACCGCGCCCATGCCACCTTCGCCGAGCAGGCGCAGGATGCGGTACTTGCCGTCGATGACGTCTTCAGCTGCCAAAGACATGGTTATTGACAGACGCCGGAGACGCACGAGGGCGTGAGCGCGGCGCAGTTGGCGACAGTGAAGGTTCCAGTGCTGCAGGACCAGCGCGTGTCGGCATCGCCACATCCTTTCGGGCAGCCGCCCTTGAGGCAGATGGTGGGGCAGACCTCGGTCGTGTCCTCACAAGCACCGGCCCAGCACACCGTGTTGCCCCCGAGTTTGGTGGTCTTGCAGGTAGTACCGGTGTCGGGCCAGCTGCCGGTCTCCGAGCAGGTGAGCACCTGGTTGGCCGAGGGCGCGCACTTCTTGGCGCCCGGCGCGCAGGCGACGCAGGCGGGCTCACCCGGCGTGGCCTCGAGGCAAATGGGTTCGCTGCCCGAGCAGGTGCTCGTGCTGGCCCACATCCCGTCGTCGCCGCACGTCTCGACGGAGGTGCTGTTGCAGCGCTTGCTACCAGGCTTGCATTCGCCGCCGCATGCCTTGTCCGCCTCGACGCAGACCCAGTCGCAGGCCGTGGGTTCGCCGTAGAAGCCCGTGGCCCCGCACACCTCGACCGAAGTCGAGCTGGCACATTGCGACGAGAACGGCACGCACTCGCCGCCGCATTCACCGGTCGATTCGTCGCAGATGAAGGGGCAGTCCGTATGTGTACTGCTCTCCCAGTCCACGTCGTCGCACGTGATCGACTCGGGGTTCTGCGCATCGCCGCCGCACTGATGGTCGCCCAGCGTGCAGGCACCGACGCACACACCCTCGTCGCATTCTCCGGGGCAGAGCTCCTGATCCTCCCATTCACCGGTATCGAGGCAGAGCTGGCGCGTCTTGCCATCGCCGGCGGGGTTGCAGCCACGGTCGCCCGGGCGGCACACGCCGCTGCAGGTGCCATCGACGCAGGCGAACTCGCAGAACTCGGGCTCCCACTCGCCGACCGCATTGCAGTGCTGAGTCTCGATACTGCTCAAGCAGGCATCGGTTCCGGGGCTGCACACGCCGACACACAGGCCGTTCACACAGGCGTTCGGGCACTCTCCACCGATGGGGAGCCAGTCATTGCCGGTGCAGAGCTCCACCTGCTTGCCGTCGCAGCGCATCTCGTTCGCTGTGCAGACGGCGCCGCTGCCGCCCAAGTTCATGGTGCCGCCGCTGCTGGTCTCTCCGCCGAGTCCGCCGCCCCCGCCGAGCGCCTGCTCCCCGCCGCTCCCGGGGCCTGCGCCGCCCTCGCCACCCTCGCCGCCGAGTGCGGCCTGGTACTCGTCGTCGTCGAAGACCAGACCCGACGTGTCGACGACACAGCTCGAGGCGAGAAGCGACCCGACGCCGAAGATCAGGCCGAGACGGATGAAGCGAGAAGCATGCAAAGTGGCCATGATAGTTCCTTCAGAAGGTGCCGTGAGCCGACAGGCCGGCGAAGAGCGGGGACACTTGTGGTGTCAGCACGAGCTGGCGTGCGGTCTCCTGCGTCCGCCGTTTGCCACCGACCACGACCAAGGTCACACCGGTCGCGGTGAGCACGCCGCCACCAATCAACAGGACGTTGGTCACCAGCGCCAGGTCCGACGCAGCCTGGAAGTCCGCCTCAGCCGACTCGGGACAGATGTTGCCGATGCACTGGGCCCGCGCAGCGGACTCTTTCGAGCTGGTTACGGCGCCCGTGATGATCCCGCCGATCAGCGTGGCGATGCCGACTCCCCCCGTGATGTAGCCCGCGATGCGCACCGGGCTCGGTCCGCGTGTCTGCACGGGGATGGGCTCGGCTGGGGCCGCGGCCTCCGCCTTGGGCGGGGCGAAGAGAAAGGAATGGGACTCGGCGTCGCCAGCGCTCAAAATGACCGACCAGCTTTCCGACTTCTTGCCGGCCGTGGCCACGACCACGAGCTGACCCGCGCGCAGTCCGAGATCGGTGCCGTCGACGGCGATGGGATAGACTTGGGGTGGCGCGCTCGAGCCCTCGCGGCGCACGCTGACCTTGGTTCCCGGCTCGAGCGTGGTGAGTCGCAACGTTGCCATGTTGCCCTTGATGAGCAGCATTTCGCGCTCGATCGAGGCGCGCTCGTTCGGATCGATCTCCGCGCCGCCCTGGGCGAGGTAGGCCTCGTAGTGTGCCAGGGCCTCTCCGTCGCGCTCGAGGTTCAGTGCACAGAGGGCGAGGTTGCCGAGGATGCTCCAGCGCTTTCCGCTCTTCTCGTAGGCGAGCAGGAACTGCTGGTGCGCGTCCTGGTAGTTGGGGGGGCTAGCCTGCAACAGGGCCACGCCGTTTTCGAAGTGCATCCTGGCTTCCGCCACCGTGGCGTCGTCGGGCGCGGGCGGAGCCTCGGGGGCGGTGCTGCCTGCCTGTGTGCTCGTCGTGGTCGAGGCCTGCGCTGTCGCCTTGGTTTCTGCGTGAGCGATCGCGACGTGGACGAGCGGGAGCAGGCCGAGTGAACAAATCGCGAGGGGGCGGAGAGCACACAGCACTAGCTGCAGGCCCCACCGCCGGGGGGCCTTTCGAAGCGTCGCCATCGACCCGAAGCATAGCCAAGAACCGGCTTTCGGCTATGTGGTCGGCCCGTTTCGCCCCGCGTACGCTCCCCCGTTTGCCTACCTGGCCGGCCCCCGGCTGTCTCGCCTGTGGACGCGTCCGCCAGAACCGACCCCTTCAGGGCAGGTCCGGCGGAATTCTGGTGGCAACGATCGGGTCGTTCTCGAAGGTTCGACCCGGCACTTGGGGCCACCACCGCTCGAAGGTCGGGGGAGCCTCCGGCTCGACGCTCTGGCCCGGGCGCGGGGCGAGCACGGTGACCTGAGCCTTGTCCGCCGCGCGCAAGACGCGCTCCATCGGCTCCGTCCACGAGTGGTAGGCGAGGTCGAACAAGCCCCAATGGATGGGGAGCAAGGTCTTGCCACGCACGAGGCGGTGCGCGCGGACGGCTTGCTCGGGTCCGAGGTGCCAATCCGGCCAAGCTCGATTGTACGCACCGGCCTCGATCAGGGTCAGATCGAAGGGACCGTAGCGCTCGCCGATCCGCACTAGATCGGGAAACAGGCCCGTGTCGCCGGAGAAGTACACGCGGTGCCGGGGCCCGACGAGCGCGTAGCCAGCCCACAGCGTCGCGTCCTTGTCCAGGAGCGTGCGACCCGAAGCATGACGAGCAGGCACGCAGGCGATCTTGATCCCGCCGACCACGACCTCGTCCCACCAGTCGAACTCGGCGATCCGCTCGGACGGCACTCCCCAATAGGCGAGATGCTCCCCCACACCGAGCGGCGCGATGAAGCGCAGGTTCGTGCGAGCGAGCTTGCGGATCGTCGGGTAGTCGAGGTGATCGTAATGATCGTGCGAGATGAGGACGGCGTCGATCGGTGGCAGGTCGCTGAGCGCGAGCGGAGGCCGATAGAAGCGCTGGGGCCCCGCCCAGGTGAACGGAGACGTGCGCTCGCCCCAAACCGGATCGGTGAGGAAGGTGTGACCGTCGATCTCGATCAGCAGGGTCGAGTGACCGAGCCAGGTGACGCGCAGGCCCGTCTTGGCAGGTGTCCGCAGGTCCGGTGAGCGAGCGACGTCGAGCGGGCTCGCTGGCGCCGCCGACGAGCTCTTCTGGGTCGCGCCCGTCAGCATCCCCCAGAAGTCGTTGTAGAGCTCCTGCGGATTCGCGAACACGCCACCCTTCCACTGCGGCGAACGCTGCATGCGCGTGAGCCTGGTCCCGCGTGCGCCACGTCCGAACGCCTCGTAGCCATCGACGACGAGAAACGTGACGAGCAGCGCGAAGAGGAGGGTGATCGATCCGATCAGCCAGAGCCCGATCCGCCAGCCCCTGCCCAGCCCCGTCCCGCGCGCCACGGCCCGAGGCTAGCCTACTCTCCGGGCGCCTGCCCTGGGCGCCCCAGCGTTCTGATGCCAGCTGATTCAGGCTTGTACCGCGGTACGTACTGCAGTACAAGCCGCGCCATGGCCCTTGCGCGATTCAGAAATCTGCCCGCCGATCAGCAGGCCAGCATCCTCGTCACGGCCGCGGCCACGTTCGCCGAGCATGGCTACGAGGGCACCTCGTACAACGATCTGTTGCGGCAGCTCGGCCTGGGCAAGAGTCAGGCCTACTACTACTTCGCCGACAAGGCCGATCTGTTCATCACGGCCGTGGCTGCTTGCTACGAACGTTTCTACGAGCAGGCGGCGCGCATCCCCCTACCGACGAACGCGGAGCAGTTCTGGCACTACGTGTACGAGCTGAATCTGCTCGGCTTTCGCTTTCAGTCCCAAGACCCGATCGCGTGTGGCCTCACGCGTGCGGCCACCAAGAGCGAGGTGCGCTTCCGCATCGCCGACGCGCTCACGAGCTCCGAAGGCACGTCGCGCGAGCAGCACGAGCGTTGGGTGGCGCTCGGGCAAGAGCTTGGCGCCGTTCGTCGTGACTTGGATGGCGGGCTCTTGGTGAGCCTGAGTCTCGAGCTGGCGATGTTCGTCGATGGCTGGTTCGTCGAGCGCGCGCCGACTGCGACCGACGAAGAATGTCGAGCGCATGCGCGCACGTTCACCGAGCTGTCGCGCCGTATGTTTGCTCCGGAGGCCTCGCGATGAAGCTCGGTATCGGGCCGACCCGGCCCTTGCCTTCACCACCCGAATCCGTGCTGCGCACCTTGCGCACGTTCGGGCGCGACCCGCTCGAGGCCCCTGGCGTCTATTTCGAGCGACTCGGTGAAACGTTCGAGCTTCGGATCCTCGGTAGTCCGCTGGTGCTGACTCGCGACCCGCACTGGTGCGACGAGGTCATGGTCAAGCAAGCGAAGTGTTTCGACAAGGATCGCATCACCAAGAATCTGGGAGCGCTCTTGGGGCAGGGCCTCCTGGTGCGTGACGGCCGGATTTGGCGGGAGCGACGCCGTTTGCTCAGTCCGCCATTTTTACCGCGAGAGGTGGACGGGCACCTCCGGTTGTTCTCGCGAGAGGCTCGGCGTGAGCTGGCTGATTGGCGCCCCGGCCGTGTCATCGACCTCCAGGCAGCGATGGCCCGTGTGACCATGCGCATCGCCTTGAGTGCTCTGTTCGGCTACGAGCCTCGGCCGAGCGAGCACTTCGAAACGCACATGGCCGCGGCCATGCGCTACTTCGAGGGCATTGGCGGCACGCAGCTCACGCTGCCCGCTTGGATCCCCACTCCCAGCAATCGCGCGTTCTCGAGAGCGCGCGCGGAGCTCAGGGCACTGACGGCGCGCTTGATCGATACGCCCGCGTCCGAAGGCAGTGCGCTGTCGGCTTTGCAAACGGGCCTGCGGGAAGGCGAGCTGACGAGGCAGGACGCGCAGGACGAGATCATGACGCTCTTGGTCGCTGGCCACGAGACGTCCGCGCTCAGCCTCACCTACCTGCTCGCAGAGCTAGGTCTCGCACAGGAGCTCCAGGAGCCGATCGCCGAGGAGGCAGGACGCTTCGGCGATCCTCCGACCACTGCTGACCTCACCCAGCGCGGCGCCGTGCAGCGAGCCGTTCTCGAAGGCTTGCGGCTGTACCCCGTGGCGTGGGCGGTCGGGCGCGAGGCGACGCGAGATGTGTCCATCGGCGACTACCTCTTGCGCAAGGGGACGCAGGTGTACCTGTTCCAGTGGTCCTTGCAGCGGTCTGAGCGGTATTTCGAGCGAGCCCGCGAGTTTTGGCCCGACCGGTTCGTCGAGCGGCCACTATCCAGCTTGCCCAAGGGGACATTCGCTCCCTTCGGTCTTGGCCCGCGCATCTGTGTGGGTCAGCAGTTCGCGCTGACCGAGATCGCCGTCACGCTGAGCGAGGTATTGCGCGCATTTCGCATCGACACGGTTTCGCCCTATCCGCCGCGCTTGCGCGCTTCGATCACGGCTCGTCCGCGAGACCCGGTGCTCATCCGGGTGCGGCCGCGCTAGGGCGTGCTAAACCCGCGCCCGCCATGTCGGGGTTGACCGTCCTACCCGGTTGGGTCGTTCCAGCCACCGATTTCGAGCTGACGACGGCGCGCAGCAGCGGACCTGGGGGTCAGAACGTCAACAAGGTCGAGACGAAGGTTCAGCTCAGGCTGTTCGTGTCCAAGACATCGGCGCTCAGCCCGAGTCAGAAGGCACGCCTGCACGCGGCCTTCCCCGGTTACCTGACGGCCTCGGGCGATCTCGTGCTCAGCTGCGACGAGACACGCTCTCAGGAAACGAACAAGGAGCGGGTACGGCAGAAGCTCGCCTCGTTCTTGCGCGCGATTCGCTTGGCTCCGAAGAAGCGCGTGGCCACGAAGCCGACGCGTGGCTCGAAAGAGCGCCGGCTCGATGGCAAGAAGCGCCGTTCCGAGCTGAAGCAAAGTCGGCGCAGCGGCGATTGAGCGCCGACCTGCGTCAGTCCTTCGGCAAGCCCTTGAACAGCTCGGTCACGGCGTAGTCGAGGCGCGCCTTGACCTCGTCGTTGCTGCGTCCGGTCTGGGCGTCGGCGGAAGCGACGCCGACCCAAACGGTACGCTCCGTCTTGGCGTCGATCAGCTCGATCACCAAGGCCGCTTCACCAGCACCCTCGATCGAGCTCACCTTGCCGCCGCGATCGGTGATCTCTTTGAGCTGGTTCACATCGGCGACGATCAAGAAGCCGATGAATAGATCCGGCGTCGAGGTTGCTTCGTTCAGGCCTCGGTCGCGCAGGGTGCGATCGATGAGGAACTTGAGCTCGGCCGTGATGTCGAGATCGCCATCGTCCCACTTGCCGGTATCGTCGCGCACCATGCCGACGCCTGCGAACCAGGAATAGCTCTTGTAGCCGGAGAACTTCACCGTCTCGTCCGCGGCGACCTGAGTTTTGATGTCCGTGGTCGGTGCTTTGCTGCACGAGCAAATGGCGAGCAAGCCGAGCGCGAGAGAGCCGAACGCGAGCGCACGAGAGAGTGCCGTGAGTTTGAGCCAGTGCGGTAGGAACATTGGTGACCTCGCCGCCCCGTACCATGCGCTTTCAATCGCCTGCAAGGCGACGAACCGGCTGCAAGGCCGGGGCAAAGTTGGCGTCCTGGCTCTCCCTTGCTCCCCTGCCCGTGGTCCGCATATGGTCCCACTCATGAGAAGGCTGGGAAGTATCGCCTTTGCCGTAGTCGCCGCGGCAATGGCCGTGTCTTGCTACGTCGAGACGTTGACCGTCGCCGAGACGGATTTGGTCGTGACGGTCGAGGATCCGGATGCGGACTATTCGTCGTTTCACACCTACGCGCTCACCGACACGATCACGGACCTTTGCGAGGCCGACATGTCGAACATCGACCTCGGTGGCCTCGGTGGCTTCGGCGGCCGCCCGGGTAGCGACGTCGGATGTGACCCCATTGCGGACCGCTTCGATGACGTGATCCTCGACTCGATTGAGGCGCACATGGATGACCTCGGCTACGAGCGGGTCACCGAGGCCGAGAGCCCCGACGTCGTCATCGTCGTCGGAGCCGTCGTGCGGGACGAATGGTACTACGTCCCCGGGTACGTCTGGTGCGACCCATATTACTACTATTACTGCTGGTATCCCTCGACCGGCTACGTCTACGAGTTCTCGACCGGGAGCATTCTCATCAACATGATTGACGGCGCTTCGGACTCCGAGAACGTCGAATCCGTGTGGTTTGCTGGCCTGAGTGGCCTCTACGAACAGTCGAGCGATGTGAGCGGAGCGGACCGCATCGAGCTCATGCTCGAACGCGCGTTCGAGCAATCGCCCTACCTCGCGGAAGGCGGTGCAAAGTGAGCTCCATGCCCATCGCCTCGGCGATCACCTGCCTGGGTCTCCTCGCGTCCGGCCTGGCCCAGGCGCAAACACCGGCTGCCGCCCCCAAGGCAGCACCCGCAGCGCAGCCTGCACCCGCGCCGGCCCAGCCCGCGCCCGCTCAGCCCGCGCCTGCGCCTGCGCAGCCCGCTCCCGCGGCGTCGACCGCGCCACCTCCAGTGGCCGAGCCCGCCCCCCCTCCAGCGGCCGAGCCCGCCCCTGCACCGGCTCCTGCTGCGGCAGCCCCGGCAGCAGCCGAGCCCGCGCCGGTCCTCGAAGATCCTCGCTACCCCGCGCCCGGCGAAGGGGCACTCGTCCGCGACGAGCCCGAGCCGCTGCCGATTGAGCTCGGCGTGATGTGGGACCTCAGCCTGCCCGTCGGCTCGACGATGGATTTCGTCAATTCCTTCAGCGGTCGCGGCTTCGCGCTCGACTTCCGCTACTGGGGCTTCGGCAAGCTGGGCGTCGGCGGAGACTTCGTGTGGGACACCATGTCCGACAAGGGCATGAACACGCGGACGATCGGCAACGCGACCGTCTCGGGCGTTACGGTGAAGGAGCTCGATTCGAACTTGCTCCACGCCAAGGTGTTCGTCTCCAACGTCGACTGGCGACAGGCGCGCAAGATCGGAAAAGGCTCCAAGGTGCCGCGTTCGTTCGTGCCTTATGCAGCGTTCGGCTTCGGCGGCGCTCGCATCGTCCGGCGCGTGGACATTGCGGTCAGCCGCTACGTCGATGAGAGTTGGCATTGGGCCATCGCGCCCGAGATCGGTGTCGAGGTGCCCACGGACTGGGTCGTTTGGATGCTGGCGGTGCGCTACAACTACATCGCGGGTTCGAGCGACGCGCCCGAGCAGATGTTCATGAACTTCGGCATCGGCGGCGGCTTCTGACGTGCCGATGAAAATTGCACCGCTGACTCTCCTGGCGGCACTCCTTTCGTTGGCGGCGCCGGCAGGGGCACAGGCGGGTCGTTTCGAGCTCGACGCTGCGGTCGGCTACCGTTTCGGCGGCGGTGCCGATGTGGAGGCCGACGGCGCCGAAGGGCGCGTGACCATTGGCGACGAAGCCGCCTTCACGGCCATTGCCGGCTACCGCGTGCAGCCGAACGGCACGGTGTACCTCAACTACACGCGCCAGCTATCGACCTTGCGCTACATCTCCGACGACTTGCAGACCACGGGTGAGGAACCGTTCTCGACGGATGTCGTGAACTTCGGCGGCAGCCTCGAGCTGCCCCGCGGACGCGTGGTGCCGTACATGGGCTTCAGCATCGGTGCGACGCGTTTCGCCTCGCTCGATCTCGGCTACGACAGCTGGGCGTTTTCGATGGCGCTCGACGGTGGCCTGAGGGTCGACATCACCGAGTGGTTCCACCTGCGCTTCCTTGGCCGTATCCCCATGACCTTTGCCACATCCGAGGCGGGCGCCTTCTGCGTCTCGCCCGTCGGCTGCGTCATTCTCGTCAGCGGTGGGCCGATCGTGCAGGGCGAAGTCTACGCCGGGTTCGGCCTCACGTTCTGACGCCACAGCGCCGTTCTATCGAAGCTCTCACGGTCGAACGTCCGACCGCCACAAAGCTGGACCTACGCGCGCATCCTGCATCAGGGTGCATGTGGGAGGTGTGGCTACCCGTGAAATATTTCATGAGCTGTTGATTTCAGGATTCCGGGATCGTTACCCTGCCGAGTGGGCGATCGAGGGTCTGGGAAGGGAAGCAGCACTTGTCGACTCACGGAGACGCAGACCAAGGGTTCCGAATCGAGCAGCGCGGAGACGCCATCCTGATCACGGCGTGGGGCTTCTGGAGCGCGGAGTTCGTACCCCAGTTCCTCCCGGTCGTGATGGCTGCGCTGGAAGCCAAAGGTAGGGGCGGAGCGCTGATCATCGATCTCAAGGATCTGCGTCCGCTGCGCGACGAAGGGCAGCAGGCGTTCAAGGTGCTCATGACGAAGGCCCTCGCCTACGCCACGGGCGGAGTCGAGCTTCAGGGAGCCTCTGCGCTCACCAAGCTGCAGATGCTGCGGCTGACGCGTGACCTCGGGGCGCAAGATCGCATTCGTGTGACCTGACGGTGCACAGGGTAAAACGAAAGACAGAAAGGGAACGAAGTTGGAAGCAGAGGAACGCGAAGTAGAGGCAGCTGTTCGTCGGTTCTATGATGCCATCGAGACCATGGTGGGCGGCGGCGGCGTGGACGCCATGAGCGAGGCCTGGCACCACACGGATCGGGTCACCAGTCGTCATCCGATCGACGATTGGTCGGTGGGCTGGGAGCAGATTTGGGCTACCTGGCAGTTCACTGCCTCGTTTGGCAGGGCGGACCGAGGCGGTGGAAAGCTCGTCCACAGCCGTATCTTCGTCTACGGCGACGTGGCGTACGCCACCGTGGTGTTCGAGGCTGCACCGTCGTGGGGCGGGGAGAGGATGATGTGCACCAACGTCCTTTTGAAGAAGGATGGCGCGTGGAAGATCATTCATCACCACGCTGACCCGAGCCCCGGCATGCAGGCAGCGCTCGAGCGCATGCTCGCTGAGTGAGCACGGTGCGCAGCGTTTGCGGCTCCCTTCGTCGCTACGGCGTCACCGGGTCGCCGCTGCTCCATGAGTGACGTTCTAGCTACAACGTAATATCACAGGAGCACTTGCTCCCTGCGCTCGGCGTCGCAAGACTTGGGGCGTGATGGCTTCTGAGGGAGTGGCCTGGCACGACGCGCGTCGAGCGCGGATTAGGAACGATCACCCTGAGGTTCGAGACCTGTACGGACAGGATGCTCGGACCCAGCTTGCATCGCTGGCGCTCGTAGCGGCGCAGTTCGGCGTTGCGCGCGCGCTGGCGGGGGCGACGCTCGGGCCTTGGCTCGGCGCCACCTTGGTCGTCGGTCCCGCGATCCAGCACGCGCTCGGCGTGCTCATTCATGAGGCGACGCACAACCTCATCGCCAAGGAGACACCGGCCAACAAGGTCTGGGGCCTGATTCTCAATCTGCCACTAGGCGCACCGGCCGCGATGGAGTTCCGGGCGCACCATCTCCTCCACCATCGTCACCTCGGGGAGGCGGATGCCGAGACGGGTCAGGACACGCAGGCGCCCGCCTGGGCCGAAGACGCTTGGGTCGGCTCCTCGACGTTGCGCAAGCTCGCGAGCTTCACGGCCGGACGTTTCTATTGGAAGGGGCGTCCTGCCAGCAAGGTTCCGTTCGACGGTTGGATGACCGCCAACTGGGTCACCTCGTTCGGCGCCATCACCTTGGTTGGGGTCGGCTGGGGCGCGGCACCGTCGCTCTACTTGCTCTGCTCGTCGCTCCTCGCGTTCGGCCCGCATACTTTTGGGGCACGCCGCTTGTCCGAGCATTTCCCGGTGCGGGACGGCCAGCCCACGAACTCCTACTACGGGCCGCTCAACGCCGTGAGTTTCAACGTGGGCTACCACGTCGAGCATCACGATTTTCCCAACATCGCGTGGACGCGCATCAAGAAGCTGCGCGAGCTGGCGCCCGAGGAGTACGACGAATTGTTCGCGTTCACCTCGTGGACCAAGCTCATCACCAGCTACTTCTTCGACGTGCGTTACCGCGTTCGTCATTACATCGGCATGGCCGCCGCTCTCGGGGAGGAGGTCGTCACCCAGCGGCGTTGGGCCCGAGCCGAGGCCGACGTTGATGACTTCGACGAGGCAGAAGACACAATCCCCACCGGCCCCAACGTTCCGAGCGGCTTCTTTCCCACGGATCGGGGCGCGGAGCGTGAGTCCGAGCGGGAAGGGTGGGACAAGGGCGAACCCGAGCAGCGAGCCGGCTGACTCGCCCTCAAGGACGACGTTCGAGCACGAGCTCGCGCGATAGCTCCACGCGGAAGCGTCCGCGGCCCGTCTTTTCGATTCTGATGAGGCCCCCCCGCTCGTCGAGGCGCCGGCGCAGCGCGATCAATCGCGTTTCGAGGTTGTCCTTCAAGGCGGGCAATCCGACTTCGCTGGCGAGGCGTATTTCCTTGCTGGAGAACTCGTCCCGGTGGTCGTTGACGTAGTTGGACAGCACCCGCCAGAGGATGCGACCGGCCACGCCCTTGATCAGATAGTCGTCGTCGACGAAGACGCTCCCGTCGGATTCGAAATACTTGACCCGTGTGGCCAGCGCGCGTGCGCCGAGGGGCCCGCGCTTGGCCGATACTTCGACCTCTTTGGCGGGTGCGCCCAAGAGCGTGATCATCGCGGCGAGGTGGCGCGCCACGATCACCACCGTGGTCTCGCAGGCGGCGCTGAACGCTCCCGGTTCCGGACTCTGGAAACACAAGACGCCAATGCACCGATCGACGTGAACGAGCGGCACGGCCAAGCTGCTCTCCGCATCGGCGAGTCCAGGCAGGGGCAGGGAGGTCGGATCGGGCTGTTCGGCCTCGCGCGCGACAGCGGCCGACATCAGGCGCTCGCGGCGCATACTTCCGGTGCGAATGGGGATCTTACGGGCGGCGGCCGTCCCGTAGATGCCTTCGCCCACCGCAATCTCGGCGCCGAACCGGGCCTGCTCGAAGCCGCGACTGGCGACGGTGAAGAGCTCGGTGCCGGAGCCGTCCGCCAGAAGCAAGAAGCCGTGCCGCAGGCCGAGGTGCGTCTCGAAGGCTGCGAAGACGTCCTCGAGCAGGCCGTCCACGTCCGCGGCGGCCGCCATCACCGCGGAGATGCGCTCCACCTGCTCGAGTGGGCTGGCGTGCGCGGATTGTTTTGGCCCGAGCTCTGCGCCTCCGCTCGCGGCCTGCCAGTCGTGGACCGAGAGCTCCACCCCGCCTGACAGCGCGAAGACGCTGCTCATGCCGGATTGGGAAGCGACCCCGTGCAGCGTTGCGTCCATGCGCTCGAACACTGGCCCGGATTCCATCAAGCGATCGAAGCGCGCGTCGAGCAGGTACTCTGCCAGGGTCACCGGATCGATGACGGCGATCCGCGCGCGCCCGGTCGCCTGCAGGTTGGCGAGGGTCTTGTTCATGAACTGGCAGGAAACACCGATTCGTTCGGGCCCAAGCAAATGAACGATGCTCACCGCAGTCACGTTCGGCTCCCGCTCCGCGGAAGCCGTGGCGATGTAGCTTGGGATGACACCCTGAAAGCAGCCCTCGATCTCGGTGAGCGGGCGCATCAGAGTCGGGCTCCGGCGCCAGGCTTCGGCGACTGGTCGAAGACGCTGTCGACCGTGATCAGCAAGGTCACCAGGTTCGGGCCGCCACCGTAGGAGAGCATGCGTTCGGTGGCGTCCACTGGCATCCCAACGCTCTGGAATGCGGCTTGAACTGCTTGGACGTTGCCCTCGACGAGCGCGGCATCCGGTGGAAGTGGCGAGAGCCGACAGGAACCTTTGAATGTGCGTGAGCGGTAGGAGGGGATCTCGATCAAGTTAACGGCTGCTCTCGACTCGGCATCGAGCGCCGCCAGGAGGCCGGCCGCTGCTGCTCGTTGCACGTCGATCTCGAGCCCATCGGGGTCTGCCGCGCTGCGCGCCCCCCACACGCGGGCGATCTCGGGCAGGCCGTCCGGCCGAACGACGGTGACCATGCCGGCCAACCCTGGCCTGATCCACTCCCGAAGCTCCGATGAAATCGCAGACACGCTGCCCTCCAGCCCCCGCACGATACCACCAGACGCCCGGCCGCCCTCGCTCTGCCCGGGATAGGAAACTTGTAGGGTTTGTTTAGGGAACTCGGAGGATCGCGGCGAGCCGAAATTGCTTACATCGAGGTGGTCCACAGCGGCCGCGGGGAGCGGCCAGAAAGTACGAACGAACATGTCCCCTCAAGTCACGCCTGCCCGCATCCTCGAAACTGCCACCGCCTTCTGGCCCGCCAAGACCCTGCTCTCGGCCGTCGAGCTCGGCCTCTTCACCCAGCTCGCCAAAGGACCGCTGAACAACGAGGCTCTGGCGGCCGCTGTCGGCATTCGGCCCGAGCGCTCCGCGGACTTCCTCGACGCGCTGGTGGCGATGGGATTCTTGTATCGCGAGGGCGACGGCAAGAGCGCCCGCTACTCCAACACCTTGGAGACGGACCTCTTCCTGGACAAGGCCAAGCCCACTTACACGGGGGGCCTGCCCGAGATGCTCAATGCGCGTCTGTACGGATTCTGGGGCGGGCTCACGGACGCCCTGCGCACCGGCCGCCCACAGAACGAGGGCAAGGACGGCGCGGAGTCGATGTTCGACACCCTCTACGCCGACGAGGAGCGGCTGGAGCAGTTCATGCAGGCAATGGCGAGCATCCAGGTCGGTAACTTCGCTGCCCTGGCAGCCAAGGTCGACTTCTCGGCCAAGAAGACGGTGCTCGACGTCGGCGGCGCGAGCGCCCTCTTGAGTCGCATCCTGGCCGCCCACCATCCGCACCTCTCGTTCACCAACTTCGACCTGCCGGTGGTGGCTCCGATCGCCCGCCGTGAGATCGAAAAGGCGGGCCTCATCGGGCGCATCGAGGTGGTCTCCGGCAATTTCTTCGTCGACCCGCTGCCGCGCGCCGACGTGATCTGCATGGGCAACATCCTGCACGACTGGGACGAGGCCGGAAAGCAGAAGCTCATCGCCAAGGCGTACGCCGCTCTGCCGCCCGGCGGCATGCTGATCGCCATCGAGAACGTGATCGACGACGCTCGCCGCCAGAACGCGTTCGGCCTGCTCATGTCGCTCAACATGCTGATCGAGTTCGGCGCCAACGGCGGCTTCGACTACAGCGGTGCCCAATACGACGGCTGGGCGAAGGCCGCCGGTTTCAGCCGGACGGAGATCGTCCCGCTGGCGGGCCCGACGAGCGCGGCGATTGCCTACAAGTGAGCGTCAGTCGCTCTCGAGGGAGCCGGGCCCGTGCGGGCCCGGCGCTTCAGGGCGAAAACGTCGCGTCTGGGCCTAGCTCGAAGCTCTTCTGAATCATCTCGGCCGTCAGGGCATCGCCGTAGATGCGAAATTCGGTGATGCGCCCTTCGAAGGGGGGGTCGCCGGTGACGAGCGAGCGCCCTAGATTGTTCGTGTCGTCGTCGATGCCTTCGAGGTGCACGTCGGTGTCGCGATCGGCGATCCAAGCGCCGTTCTTGTAGAGGCTGAGGCGGTCTGCCGTGTCGCTGACCACGAGGACCACCTGCGTGAGGACGCCCGTCGCCGTGAACTCCATGGTGCGGAGCTGGCGGTCCCCCGTGTCCTCGTGACGGATGCCCGCGGCGAGGGCATTTTGCGCCGCCATGGCGCCGCCCGCCTCGGGCGTGGCGTAGAAATAGCTGCTTGGACTGGCGGGGCCTTGCTTGTGGCCGAAGGCGAAGAGCCATTGCCATTGCTCGCCGCCGTCCCACTCGAACCAGACTTCGATGGTGGCGTTCGGCAAGGATGAGACGAGGCCGCTCGGCAGGCTGACCGAGTCGCCCGGGCCCGAGAAATCGAGCTCACCGGTGCCGTCGAGGCCGGAGCCCTCGGCGGTGCCGTCCTGACTGCCCACCGAATCGACGATGGTCGCGCCCGTGCCGTCGAATGAGTAGCGATTCACCAGCGCGGCAACCAGCGCCGCGCACGTCGGGTCCGCTACGTCGCAGTCGGCCGCAGAGCCACCGCTGCCGCCACTACTCGAGCCGCCGTCGCCACTCGAGCCACCGCTCGAGCCACCGGCTCCCGCGGTGCCTCCGCTGTTTTCGCCACCGCTGCCATCCGAGCCGCCGGACGCGGTGCCTCCGCTGCCGTCGGCGCCGCCGGACGAAGTGCCGCCGCCGCCCGCTCCGTCATCGCCCCCG
>Ga0247744_1000034_pt1 | contig 33626 bp, 31 predicted proteins | sample UWRJS154409C5_FD_180946 | JGI IMG/M metagenome (GOLD analysis project Ga0247744, IMG submission 180946) | Soil microbial communities from Arlington Agricultural Research Station in Wisconsin, United States - UWRJ-S154-409C-5 | ecosystem: Environmental > Terrestrial > Soil > Agricultural land... | reverse complement strand
CCGTGATGCACAAGAGGCCACTCGAGAAGACCGCAAACGGAACGGACAGTCGATCCGCCACCAGGGAGAGAGGGAAGTGGTACCCGCCGACCTCGAACCAATGAGGTGCGGACCAGACCAGGCCCGCGCCGCCGTCGAACCACAGCGCCACGCCCAGCACCAAGCTCGTCGCGAACGTGAGCCCGAAGGTCGAAGTGGCGAGCCGGTGGATGGCTGCCTCCGGTAGGCTCTGTTTGGCCCAGGCGCCCAGGGCCAACGTGGCGACCGCGAGGAAGGGAAGTCCCACGGTGAGCACGAGGAGCAGTGCTTCGTAGCCCGACGTCATGCGCGCATCTCCAAGCCCGCGGTGACGTGCGCCAAGGGGAGCTGTCCGCGTCGCCCCCGGTAGGCATCGATGGATCGGGGCACCCGGGCAAGCTCCGCAGGTGCTGGGGCGAGACGCCGGAAATGGCCGCGATTGAAGTAGAAGAACTGGTCCTCCTCGGGCAGCCAAGCGACCAGTTGGATCCAGCCATTGTCGACCAGTTTCTTGACCCCAGGCCGACGATCCAGAATCTGCATCAGCGTGTCGGGCGTCGCCTCGACCACGCTGACGAGGCGAATGGGCTCGTGGGGTTCGACCATTTGGGAGTTGAGTCCGGTCTGCAAATCGGATGCATGTCCGTTCATGATGCCCATCAGGCCGCTGACGTTGTGAGGTAACTTCGACCCCGACCCGTACTTCGCGTTATCGACGGTGGCGAAAAAGTATTCGAGGTTGATGCCCATGCCGACGGGAACGGAACCCATGATCATGCGCTCGAGCGCCTGACCATTGTCGTCCGAGGTCGGGTCGCTCGACACCAAGAAGGCCCGCTTGTCGAGGAAGAGTCCGCGCGTGAACTGGCGGCGTCCCACGATGGCGCAGGAGTTTTTGGCATGATTGAACTCCGGGCGCGCCGCTGCCAAGTCGGCGGAACGGCTCTCCACGATGGCCTTGGCGGTCTTCGGCGTGATGCTGGTCGGCACCTGGAAAAACAGGCGGCAGCGTTCGTGGGCATTGAGGACGGAGGCCTGGTTCAACGCGCGCCTGGCGCCCTCCAGAACCAGTCGACTCTCGGCGGGCAGCTCGACCTCCGGATAGAGTGTCACGTCGTCCGTCGTGGTGTCGTGCATCCCGGCCACGAACACGGTTCGGACCGGGATGTCGATGCCACGCTCGCGCAAACGAGCTCGCACGGTCGAACGGTTCGCCATCGCGCAGACAGCCCGCGCATTCGGACCACCACATCCTCCAGCCGTCGCTCCGCAGCCGTAGGCCGCGAGCAAGGGATTGTTCACGCTCGACGCGCCATGACCGATCACCATCACGAGCGGCGTGAAGTCCTTGACCAGGCCGATGTCGCCCAGCAAACGCTGCACGATTTCGGTCATCTCGTCGTCCGTGTAGCCCTCGGGAAGCGCTCCGCTCTCCGGCTCGTGGCGTCGGGCGACCAGCAACTCCGTCGGTATTTGATTGGCTTTCTTGCGCGCGTGAAACCAACGGGGAAACAGCACCTGCAAGACCAAGGGCACGATCGACAGCACGCCCGTGAGCGAGAAGAAAAAGCCGCGCACGAGCGTGGTGGACGCGACATGCCGATGTGGAACCAGACCACGGGAAGACGAACGGGGCCGGCTGGCTATCTCCTCGGCAGGCACCTCGCGAATGACGTGCGTGGCGCGCAGTACGACGGGGCAGAGATCGCGCGGTCTGAGCTCACCGTGGCCGTGAAACCGCATGGCCACCCCGAAGAAGCCAGGATACGAGTAGGTCACCGCGCCGGGTTCCACTTCTTCGAGGTGACGCCGGTACGACTCCTCCCGGTCGTCGATGCAGAAGATGGCTCGGAACTTCGGGCTAGGCGTCTTGCGCTTGGCCAGAAAGCGCCCGTGCTCCGACATTCCGCGCACGAGCCCGAGCAGGTGGTGGCGCTCGAGCGCGCGCCACAAGAGTCGCCGACGGGCCACGGAAGAAAGCCGCTCCACCCAGGCGAACCAGGCATCCGCCAGGCCGCGGTCGATCAGTGCCGAAAGATCGAATCGATTCGACTGAGCGAGGACGAATGCCTCGTAGGCAAGCTCCAAATTCTCGTTTTGGGCTCGCGGGGCCGGCTTGGCGGCGTCGAGTTCCGAGAGCGGTGCAGTGAGGGCGAGGAACGGAGCGAGCTCCCGTTGATGGCTGCGCCGAACGTAGGTCGCAGCGTGCGCCTCGAGCACCAGTGCGACGGCCAGGAAGTCGACGAGCTTCGCCGGCTGGCTCTCGACGGGGCACTTCTCGGGGTTGTGCTCGACCGTGTTGAACATGCCCGCCCAACCGCGGAGCGCGAGCAGCACCTCCTCCACGTAGGGGCCGTAGTGTTCGATGGAGACCGAAAGTTGCTCGAGTGCCCAAATGCAGGCGTCTTCCGCCGTGTAGCCTTCGCTCGCTTGACGTGCGAGCTCCGGTGCCAGCGGCAGCAGCCACTTCTCGAGCACTCCGAACGAGCTTTTGTAGAGCTCGCGGAAGCAGTGATAAAATCCGTGCTCTCGTTCCGGCATCGCCCACGAGGAGACGCCCTGATCCAGGTAGCCGGCCGCCAACCGAATCAGGTGCGGGATCGAAAAACTGTCGGCATCGTCGCCGACCAGTTCGAGCAGCTGGTCGCGTCGGCGCACGAGGCGTGCGGGGCGCGGAACCTCGGGCGGCGCCGCGGCGACGACTGCCTGCCACAGCTCGCCGAGCAGGCGCTCGACTGGCCGCTCGTCCGTCGCATGACGCTCCCGCGCGAGCGTCTCCAGCTCCGCAAGACGCCCACGCGAGACGGACGGATGGGGGGCGCTGGTGACGAGTCCTTCCGACAGCAGGTAGCGCACGATCGGTGCGGACGGGAGGTCGACGAAGTGCGTCAGCCGCGCCAGCATGAAATCGCGCAGGGAAAGTCCGCCGATCTCCGCCGTCTGGAGCGGAAGCGCGAACTCCTCGTCGATGACGGCCGAAACGTCGCCTTCCTCGATGCTGCCCGCCTCGAGAAAGCGGGCTAGTGCCGCCTCGGTCGGGTAGGGTTCGGCTCCGAAACGATCTGCCGCCTGCTCCATCGCCCGCTCGAACGGCAGGTCCTCGAAGGCGTGGAGCGTGTTGTGATGCACGAACGCGTGCAGCGGGGCCTGGGCCGGCAAGAGATGCGCCGCGTGTTCGAGCGCTTCCTTCAACGCAGCGCGGCGCCAGGCGGCTGGCTCGCTGCGCGACGCACCGGCGGACGATGGAGAGGCGGTGGGCGAGGATGAGCCTTCCGCGGATGCGTGCGCCGCATCGGGCGAATCGGTCATGCGCGTCTCCGCGTCGCATGCGGATGCTGCGAAGCGGGCCTCAGGCTTTCGATACCGACGATCTCGAGCTTGGCGTTCGGCCACTCCTGGGACATGCCATCGAGACGGGCCAAGAACGTGTGGTCGACGAGCACCGCGCCACCAACGTCGACCGACACCAAGGACACCTCGGGGGCCAGCTCGCTCAAGTGCTTGCGCAGCTGCAAGATGGCGGGAAACGCTGCTGCCCCGGCCACGCGAACCCTCAGAGTGTCGCCCTCACGTTCCGTGGAGACCTTGGTGGACCACAGCGTCGGAATGGACGCTCCTCGCCACCAGTGCAGGATGATCTCGAGCAGCAGCCCGCACATGACGCCGACCAAGAGGTCGGTCGCCAGTGTCAAAAAGAGCGTCGTCAAGAACAGCGCCAGCTGGTCCTTGCCGATCTCCTTGATGTGCAAGAGCTCGTTGATGTTGGCCAGGCGCGTGCCCGTGAACACCAGCATCGCGGCCAAGGCCGCCAGCGGGATCTGGTGCAAAAGTGCGGGGAACGCGCCGACCGCGATGGCGAGGAACAGCCCGTGGAAGAAGTTCGACTTCGACGACTGCGCGCCGGCATCGATGTTGGCTTTGCTGCGCACGATCTCCGAAATCATCGGCAAGCCACCGACGACCGATGCGAGGAGATTGCCCACACCAGTGGCAAACAGGTCGCGATTCAGGTTCGAAGCCCGCTTCGCCGGATCGAGCGCATCGACGGCCAACGTGCTCAGCACGGACTCGATCGACCCGACCAAGGTGAACATCACGACGTACTTGATGAAAGGACCGGACAGCGCGTCCTGAAAATTGGGCAAGGCGACGGCATCCAGCATCGACCCCGGCAACGTCACCAGGTACTCGGGACCGACGTGATAGTGCTGCGCGAACGCCTGGTAGTCGTGGGCGTGATTCAGATCGAAGTAGAGGCCGAACGGCACGGCGAACACGAGCGCGAACGCCTGGGCGGGGATGCGCTTGACCCAGGGCACGCGGACCTTCGGGTGCAAGAACATGATCAGGAGCGAACCGACGCCGATGATCGCCACCTCCGGATTGAGGTGCATGATGCTGTGGGGCAACTCGGCAAATAGCGCGAGCGGCTCCTTCGCAGCTGCCTTCACCCCAAGCGCTACGTGCGACTGCTTGCTGATGATGATGAGCCCGATGGCTGCCAGCATCCCGTGGACGACGGACGGCGACATGGTGACGCCCACGGTCGCGACTCGCAGAGCCCCGAACAGAATCTGTATCACCGCTGCCACGACGCCCACCGCCAGGGCACGCCGGTAGCCGAGGACGGCATCGCCCTGCCCGAGCTCCTGGACGGCTCCGAGCACGACGACGATGAGGCCTGCCGCGGGACCCTTGATGGTCAGGCGCGCGCTACCGAGCAGGGTGACCAAAAGGCCACCGATGACCGCAGTGAAAATGCCCCCGATCGGCGGAAATCCGCTGGCCATCGCGATGCCGAGGCAGAGCGGCAGGGCGATCAGGAACACCAAGAAGCCGGAACGAACGTCCGACAAGATTTCGCTTTTCTGGCCGCTGCGGGGAGCTGCGGAAAGGGGTTCGGCTTTTGAAGAGGACACGGAGGGACTCCAGGAGTTGCTGTAGCGGTGGCAATCGACGCGGGCCTCGGCGGCCGCGGATCGCAGGCACGGACGGCTGCTCACCTCGGACGTGCGAGGGACACAACCTGGTGCAGGCGGGGACTCAGTCCCGGACGAATCGTCCAACGGAGCACCGACCCGCTCGGAGATCGGTCGGAATCGACGGCAGCCGCGCTCGTGACGAGCTTCGCGGCAGAGCTATCGAGCGCGAAACAATCAGCCGATCGGCGGCCCACGCGCAGTCGACGATCGCAAGCTCGGCGTGCGGATGGCCCAGCCGATGACGACGCCGTATTCCGGCGGCGCACCGTCCAGGAACGGCACGAGCGCGAACTCGGGATGAGCGCCGGCAAGGACACGTTCCTCGAGCTGCTCGGCCAGCGTCTCGAGCTCCTGCTCATCGGGAGCCTGGGCCGGCGTGACCTCCACGAAACCGGCTTGATCGAGGCGATCGGCGGTGCAGACCCGAGCCTGATCGGCGCCGAACCCAGCGGGATGCTGACTACCGGGCGCCCAGGCGAACAGGGTCGTCAGGACGAAGAGCAGCAGGCCCTCCCAAGCGGAGACTCTCCGCTCGGACGGCAGCTTGCTCACCCTTTCCGCCATGCTCGGAACGGTGGGCTCCCAACCCCACCCTGTCAAGCGTCGCGCCCCGAATGTCTTTCGGCTCATGGCAGAAACCAAGCCTGATCGTGGTTTCGGAATGCGCACAACAGCGTTTCGTTCGAGCCATAGACAGCACACAGACCTGGACAACGTAGTTTTGCCCACGTACGGGCACCGGGCCCTTCGATGCCAACTCCAGCACTCCTTGCGCCAGCCCTACGCGGCGTGCGCGCCAACCTGGTGCCTGGGCTCGTCCTCCAGGCCTGCGCGCTCCTCCTCGTCGTGGGGTATTTCCAGCTGCCCGCGCTGCGCGAAACGTTGGCTCACGTCGGCGAGCTCAAGGTGAAGTACGGCTACACCTACGCTGCCCTGTCCACGTGCTTCTTCGCAGGCATCGTGCCCTATCTGGTCTTGCGCGCGACCGGTCGCACGAGTCGGGTGCAGCCGTGGCGTGAGCTCGCGTTCTTCGTTCTGTTCTGGCTCTACCGAGGCGTCGAGGTCGACGTCTTCTATCGGGCGCAAACAGCCTGGTTCGGTGATGAGCCGAGCGCGGCGGTGATCGCCAAGAAAGTGCTCGTCGACCAGTTCGTCTACAATCCCCTCTGGGCGTCCCCCTCCCAGATGTTCTTCTTTCTGTGGAAGGACTCGGGCTTTTCCTGGTCGCGGATGAAGGCGAGTTTCGCCGAGCAGTCGGCGACCGAGCGCAGCGTGCTCATCCTGCTCACCACCTGGACCATCTGGGTCCCTGCCGTGGCCATCATTTACGCACTACCGAGCGCGCTCCAGCTACCTCTCTGCAACCTCGTCGCCTGCTTCTGGTCCCTCTTGCTCACGTTCATCAGCAAGGACACCACCTCGCCAGAAGTCCTCGATGCCGGCTTGCGCCGCGAGTGACAGCTGAATGGGATCGGCACCAGGTGGCGCCCGACGAGCTCCACGCCCGTCGAGTCCATCCGGCCAGAGCAAAGCCAGCTCGTAGCCCTTGCGCTCGACGTGACGAAGACGGGCCACCGTGCGTGCCCGGGTGTCACCGCGATCCAGCCCGCGAAGCTCGGGCCACGGCTGCCCCTGCTCACCAGTTGCCTGTACGGAGAGCTCACCCAGAATCGCGCGCGTCGCTGCGAAGGACGGCAAATGGCGATCGACGATCGACTGGCCGAAAGCGCCCGTCGGGTAGAAATGGAACTGGCGGATGGTGCCGGTCGGGAAGCGGTCGAGGTCGGAAACGAAGCGATGGCCGACCGTGGAGGCAAAGCCGTGGGCGTCGATGAGCGCGACGGCGCGGGCCAGGAACTGCGAAAGCTCGCGCTTCGACGTCGTCGGACCACCTGCCGAAGACCGAGGCACGAGTCTGCGGACGTTCCACGCGGGCTCGTTCACCACTTCCCAGGCGAAGATGACGTCCTTGTAGGGAGCGGAGGCCAAGAGGAAACGAGCCAGGGTTTGCTCGAGCACGGTGCGCTGGGTCCAGGGATCGCGGAGGATGTCGTAACGATCGCCGCAGCCGTTTCGTTGCCAGGAGCGGCCGAACGCTTTGAAGTCGAAGAGCGACGGGATGACCTGCATGCCCTCCGCACGGAAGACGGCGAGGAGCGCCACCAGATCCTGGACGAAGGCGGGATGGAGCTCGTCCGGCGGCTCGAAATGGCCGCCCGCTAGCCGCCCGTAGTTGTAGCCGTTGCAGAGCAGGAACAGGCGCACGACCCGCATGCCCAGGCGCCGGCGGAGCACCCCCAGATTCCGCTCGAGCTCCTCCAGCCAGCGTCCGAGCTCTGGCTCGCTACCGGGGGGCGCGCCACGGCCAAAATAGCGGCCATAGGCATTCCACGGAAACGGGTAGTTGAAGCCGAGGTCCATTCGCCTTCGGCTACTTCAGCACGCGGGACCGGCTAGAAACAGCCGGGATGAACCACGGCCGCCGCATCCAAGTCGAAGGTGAGCGCCTTGTCGTCCACCACGTCGTCGATGCGCACGTAGCGCGCCCAGTCGAGGCCGACCTCGGCCAAGTCGAACGGATCGCCACCGGCTACCTCCGGATCCGTCGGATCCAGCTCATTCGTGTCCGGGTTGGCGAGCACCGGATGCCAGCCAGCGCACGAGTCGTAGGGAAGGGCCTCCGTTTGGCACGGGAAGCTGGTCCACTCGGTACCATCCTGGCTCACGCTGACCTGGCCGAACTCTGCATAGGGAAGCGCCGGGTCGCCGCCGACGAAGAACGCATTCTCGAACACGATGAAGTCGGGCCCCGGTGCATCGACGATCGCGTAGTCGCCGAACCCGAGCTCCACGAACCCCCCATCGCCGAGTGAGACGACGTGATCCGTCGAGCCGGACGTCTTTCCCGCACCGTGGGGCGGTCCGAGCACCAGCTCCGGGAAATGATCCTGTCCCACGTCTTGGCCGGAGCCGAACTCGTGGTCGCGCACCGACACGACGAAGAGGGCGAGCTCGCCCGCACACGCCGTGGGCTTCACCTCGGGCTCGCCGCCCGAGCCAGCAGGGCCGTCCGAGCCAGCAGGGCCGTCCGAGCTCTCGGCGCCCCCCAAACCCCCAAAACCACCGACGGCATCCGAGTCGTCGACGCTTTCCGCGCAACCCAGCGTGGACAAGCAAAGCGTGGATAGGCACAGCACCGAGAGCAGACGGGAGCCTGCTCTCGGTGTACGGACACTCCGGCCTCGGGTCATTGCGGCGTCAGCGTGGACCAGGGGAAGCCGTTGCAGCCGGTGGTCAGATCCTCGCGATCGGCTGCCACCACGGCCAGAGCAGCCTCGACGGACTCTTCGCCATAGGCCCGCTGGCACAAATAGGTCCCAGCATCGTCCACGTACCAGTCGAAGCGACTGAAGAGGCAGGGGGAATAGGTGTTGGTCTCGTCGTTCTGGGCCACGATGTACTGCCCACCGCCACTGAGTCCGACGACATGGTAGGCGCCGTAGCCGCCGTCGATGAGGGACTCGTCAATCGAGTAGCTGGAGCCATACTGGTCGGTCCAATCGCCGAAGATCTCTTCAGCGCCGGCGCCGCCGGCGCCGCCCCAGCTTTCACTGTCGCCGTCCGGCGTGCAGCTCAGCGTGCCGCCGAAACCGCCCTGACCGCCCGCACCACCCGTGCCGGGGGCACCGCCGCTCGGGCTTTGACCGCCCGTTGCGTGTCCGCCGGTTCCCTCCCCGCCTTGACCACCGCCGTTGTCGGATGCTCCGTCGTCACCCTGACAGGCCCAAACTAGCGCAGAAGACATGGTCGCGAGCGCGACCATCGGCCACAGTTTCATGATTCGTTCGACTCCTTGCCGACCCGCCGTCGGCTGGGCGGTTTGCCCGCTGGGCATTCCGCTCGGATTGTTTTCAGGTCGACTCGGCAGCAGGTTTCCTGGCTTCCGCTTCATCCTCCGGCGATCCCTTCCCAGGCTATGGCCCAGTGGCTCGATCGCCTTCGTCAGCGGTTACAGTGGCGGGGGCCGCGCCGGCTTCGAACCGGCTTCCCGTGCGCTACCTCGTCTCGAGCCCTGAGCGGCTCGTGACCGCCCCCTAACACGAGCGCTCGCTCCTCACCAGTCCACGACCGCCAGACCGTCTCCCCACCAGCGCGTGCGAAACGCGGCGCGGAGTACACCCTCCGCAGGCTTATCCCACGGCGAGAAACCCCAGCGTGGTTCCTGCGAGGTGTCGCCCAGGTCGGCGTAGATTCGCCACACGAACGTGCCGCCGAAGCCGGGCACACGGGCCAGACTGAACAATAGGGCCGCATAGGCCTCGGCCTGGGCGTCGAGGTCCACCTCGACCTTGCCGAGCTGCTCGGGCCAAAGCCAAGGTTCGATGGCGGTGTTCGTGCGCGCCGTGTAACCGAATTCGGTGAAGATCACCGGCTTGCCATAGCGAGCCGCCAGCGCCCCCACTGCGTCCGCGGCGCGCGCCCCACCCGCCAGGAGCTGCTCGTGACTGGCGCCGTTCTCCCAGTGCAGCGGGTAGAAGGCGTTAATGCCGATCACGTCGAGTTGCCCCAAGATGACCGTGTCTTCGACGTCGTCCCAGTTGGCGGCGTAAGTCACGAGGCCCGAATAGGTACCGCGCACGCGGGCTAGGATGCGCCCGAAGCTCGGGGCGCGCGTCGTGGTCACCCAGCTGCGCAGCTCGACGCCGCAGGACAGCATGTCCACGCTCGCCTCTTCGGCGACCTTTGCCCAGGCCAGGACGAAGCGCTCGTAGCTCTTTTCCCAGGCGCGCCAGCGCGCCTCGCTGCCCGGGTCGAGCTCCGCCCGCCACTCTCCGCTCTCGAGCCAGAGGTGCGGCACGAGGAGCACCCGCAGGCCGCGCCGGTGCGCTGCTGCAACCGATTTGAGCACGTTGTCGCGGGTCTCGGCGAAGGGCCGCTCGAAGTCGAGCGTGACCCCGCTGCCTTGCTTGTCCCAGACGCGTCCGAACACGGTGAGGCTGATCCAATTGCCGCCCGCGCGCTCCACTTCGTCCAGCGTACGCTCGAAGGCCAGTGACCCGTAGCCCCGCCCGGGCTGCAAGTAGCTTTCGATCGGACCAACCGTGAGCCCGCGGATGGCGGGCAGCCCAACGTCGCGCAGGGCGCTCGACCCTGGGGGCAGGCGTCGCGGCGTGCGTGGTCGCGGCACCGGCTGCGGACGATTCGCGCCCTCGGCCGCGACGGCGCTGGCCAGCACCACAAGCGCGGCCAAAAAGCGCAGAGCACGACGAACTCTAGCCATACAGACGCGCATGGAGGCGAGACAGGACCTCGTCATCGACGTCCGCAATGCCGTCCAGCACCAGGTCGGCGCCGCTCTTTTGGAGCCGGTCCTTCGGGTAGCTCTGAGCGACGGCGACGCAAGGCAAGCCAGCGGCCTTCGCGGCAGAAATCCCGTCGAGCGAATCCTCGATGACGAGGGCGCGCTCCGGAAGGGCGACGCCGCTCTTGCGCAAGAATTCCTTGGCCAAAAGGTATCCTTCCGGATCGGGCTTGCTCTGGCTGGTGTCCTCGGCGCTGACGATGTGCAGGACGAGCTCGCGGACCCCGAGCTGCGCTAGGCCGAGCTCGATCTCGGGGCGCAAGGCGCCGGAAACGACGACGACGGGCCCGTGCGTGCTCCGGCTCCGAATGGTCGCAGCCGCCCCGGGAAAGGTCACTAGGCCGCGCCGAGCACGCTCCATGTAGAAAGGCTTCTTCGCCTCCACGAGTGCCGCGACATCGGCCGCACCGGCGGGTTTGCCGTGTTCGGCGAGCAGCGCCGAGAACGCGCCCTTGTCGTCGAAGCCAAGGTACTTCTCCAGGTAATCCGCTTCGCTGATTTCGATGCCGAGCGGGCGCACGGCGTCCCGAAACGCATCGAGGTGCACCAGCTCGTCGTCCGCGAGAACACCGTTGTAGTCGAACACCGTTGCGGGAAACATTGACGCTTCCGTTTCTAGTCGTGAGGGCCAGTATCGCAACGATCGGCCTTCGAGCAGATGCGCCAGGTGCCAATGTTTCCCCCGCGCCGCGGGATTTCGGGCAAGGAAACCGGCGGTTTGCAGAGGGGCCGAGCAAATGTCAGCTTGCGCGCGCACCGGGCACCCGGCGGCGTAGGAAAAGGACTCCCAAAGCGCGATGAGCAAAGGCGATCTCTTGGAGATGGAGGGCTTCATTCAGGATGCCCTCGGCGGTGGCCAGTACACCATCAAAGTCGATCAAGGGGGTGCCATCGTTCGCGCGCAGCTCTCCGGCAGGATGCGGCGACATCACATCCGCGTGCTGCCCGGCGACCGCGTCCGCGTCGCCGTCTCGCCCTACGACCTCAGCCACGGGCTGATCGTCTACCGCGGCAAGTCCTAACGCGGGGCTGCAGCCCGGGCTTGCCCGCCCGCCCGACGTAGCCACCACTCGAGCGAGTAGCGGTAGTCGGCGCGTGCCCAAACGCGCGCCAAAAGTGCCCAGCCGGCCAGCACCGCTGCGATGAGCAGGAGCACGATGGCCGGCTCGACCTTGTGGAAGTAGCCCAGCGCTCGACTCCCCTCGCGGAACACCACCACGTGCACGCAGAGCAAGGTGAGCGAGGTCCGACCGAGGGGCAAAAGCCACGGCCGGACCAAGCGCAAGCGCCCGTCCCAGCGCGACGCCACGGCGAGCAGGAGCACACAGATGCCCGCGAGGAGCAGCACGAAGGCGACGCTCGCGGGATAGAAGGACACGTCGACCAGGCTGCGCAGCGGAAGCTGACGCAGCTGCCGCGGTCGCAAGAGCAGGCGAGGCAGACGCAGGACGACGAACGCGGCGAGCAGGATCGCCGCCGCAGGGAACAGCTGGCCTAGAGCGCCACTCTTGACCTTCCGCCCCGCCCACGAACCCAAGAGGGCAAAGGCCAGCCACGGCAAAAGTGGGAAATGCCCCTCGGCGACGGCCAGGCGCAGGACGCCGCAGGAGAGCGTGGTGTCGCGCAGGCGGTCGTTGGTCAGAAGGGGTGGCGTACCGAGCCAGGTCTGGATCCCGAGCGTCAGCGTCAGCACGAGCGCGACCAGAGCCAGCAGCCACCCCGCACGCAGCCGACGCAGGCCGGGCACGAGCAGCCAAAAACAGGCAATCAGGTGGAGCACATAGAAGCTCCCGGGCGAAAACCAGCTCGGACAGGCCAAGTTCAACAGGAACCCGCACAGGCCGAGCGCCAGCGCTCGCCGCACGAAGGCCGCGCCCGAGAGCTGGGTCCCGAGTGCCGCCGAGACCCCCGCGAGAAAGACGAACAGCGGGGCGGCAGCGCCCCCGAGGGCGTTGATGCCCATGACCAAGGGCAAGAGCCCACCCCGCACTTTGTAGACGGCGGTGAGCCAAATTCCGAGGTGTTGCTCGACCATCAGCACCACCGCCAGGCCGCGCAGCACGTCGATGTACTCGAAGCGCTCGGCAGACGCAGAGAAAGGTACTATCCGCGAGGTAGTGTGGGCTTTCGGATCCAAGAGCGGCCGGCTCGCTTCAGCGCTCGCCTCGTTCGTCACGCTCGGCATGGTGTGCGGCTGCCAAGGCGGTTGCAACCGGGCACGAGACGAACCCGCGCCGGTGAGCACCAGCGCGGTGTCCGCTAACGGACCCGCACCGGTCCGCCTGACCTTGCCGCTCGCGAGCGGCGCCGCGGGTGCGGGGTCGGTCGTCGACTTCGGAGGCCAAGGTCACGGCGCGCCCCAATTGCACGGCGGCGTCGGGGGAGTCTGCCCGGCGGACATGGTGCTGGTCAATGGTGCCTTCTGCGTCGACCGCTACGAGGTCAGCCTGGTGGACCGAGCGCTGGGGCGACCGCTGTCTCCTCACTATCCGCCGGACCAAGGCAGCGTGCTCCGCTTGTTCGAGACTTGGCAACGGGATGCGCCACGTTCCCGCATGTCCCTCGGCCGCAGCCTGCCCGTACCCTTTCCACCCGAGTTCGAGCTGACGGAGACCTTCGTGCCTCGTGCCGTTTCCGAGCTCGATGTGCTGCCCGCCGGCTATTTGAGTCGCACCTTCGCCGAACGCGCCTGTCACGAGGCTGGCAAACGCCTGTGCTCTCGGGGCGAATGGGTCACCGCTTGCCGTGGACAGGAGGGGCGCGCCTTTCCGTATGGTGACGACTACCGAGCGGACGCCTGCAACGTGCACCGACAGACCCATCCCGCCCGGCTCCTGCACGGCAACTCATCGGAGTACCACACCGATCCACGCCTGGGCCTGACCGAGGACAAGGAGGGCCCTCTCTTGCGCCGAACGGGTCAGACCAAGTCATGCGTCAGCCACTGGGGAGCGGACGGGCTCTACGACATGGTGGGCAACCTGGACGAATGGATCGACGACCCGGAGGGGACCTTCGTGGGGGGATTTTATTCGCGCGCCACCAAAGACGGCTGCAATTCCATGATCGACGTCCATGCCCCCGCCTATTTCGACTACAGCCTGGGGACTCGTTGCTGCCGGGACCCGGGCTGAGCGAGAAACCGGGCCTGAAACTGGGCCCCGGCGCGCCTGGGGTCGTAAGCTGATCCCCCTATGTCGCGCCATTTGCCCAGCGCCGCCGCGCTCTTGGCCCTACTCTTGCCGATCGCCTGCGCCCACCCGGCCGAACGGGCGCTCGAGGGGCGCTGGCGTGGCAATTCGGTCGAGAACTTCGACGACGCCCAGGTGGCGGCGGCCACGGGCTGGGCCCGCGGCACCGAGCTGTCCTTTCGAGGTCATCGCGTCACCATCGCGGTGCCAGCGGAGGAGCCTCGCACCGGGAGCTACGCCCTCGAAGGCATCGACGACCGCAAGGTCACCTTGTCCGTGCTCGGAGCGGATGGCGAGCAGTCTTCGATGCAACTCATCGTCGACGACGAGACGACCCTGCGCTGGGTGCTGGCCGAGGGACGTACGATCCTGATGAAGCGCCTCTGAGGATGGTGGGCGGAATGTTGGGCCCTACAGCGTTCGAGGCGGTGGACGAGGCAGCTCAGCTGGTGCGGGCGCGTGCCGGGGCGGCATGGCAAGCTCCCCGGGTCGGCATCGTCCTCGGCTCCGGGCTGTCGGTGATCAAGGAGCGCATCGAAGTCGCCTGCCGGATCCCCTACGGCGAAATCCCGGGGATGCCCGAGGCCAGTGTGATCGGGCACGAAGGGGCGCTCTACCTCGGAGCCCTCCAGGGGGTGCCCGTGGTCTGTGCCAGCGGCCGGGTCCATCTGTACGAAGGGCACTCGGTAGCGGAGGTGGTCCATCTCGTGCGGGTGATGGCCACGCTCGGCGCCCCGGTGGCCATCCTCACCAATGCCGCTGGCGGAATTCGTCGGGACTTCGGGCCGGGGACGCTCATGCTCATCAGCGACCACTTGAATCTGACGGGCCAGAGTCCGCTCGTCGGCCCGAACGTCCGTGGGCCCCGCTTCCCCGACATGAGCCATGCCTACGACCCCGAACTGCGCGACCTCGCAGCTCGGGTGGCAGCCCGGTTGAATCTTCGACTCGCTTCTGGCGTCTACGCCGGGCTTCTCGGCCCGAGCTACGAGACTCCGGCGGAAATCGACATGCTGGAAACAATGGGCGCCAGCGCGGTCGGCATGAGTACGGTGCTCGAAACGTTGGCATTGCGCCACTTGGGCGTGCGGGTGCTGGGGATCTCGTGCATCACGAACCATGCCGCCGGTCGTTCGACCTCCGTGCTCGATCACCGGGAAGTCGCTGAGGTGGCCGCGCGTACGAGCGCCGCTTTTTCGGGACTCGTAGAAGCCGTCGTGTCGGAGCTCGGCTAGCACCCTTGGTCTTCCCCCGGGGGCGTGTCACGATGAGCAGGTATGGTGAGGCCGCACGACAACGTGCCGCGCGTCGTCGAAGAACAGCCGCCGGAGCTGATCGTGTACGACCGTGAACAGCCCTGCCCGTACCTGCCAAATCGTGTATCGCGCTTGCCGCTGCGCTTGCCCTCACGTCCCCTGGCCCGCGAGGAGCTGAGCGATCGTCTGGAGCGCGGCGATCGCCGGCAGGGCTACGTCCTGTATCGACCAACCTGCCCCAAGTGCCGCGCCTGTGAGCCGATCCGCCTGCCGGTGCTCGACTACGAGCTCAGCAGCACTCAGCGCCGCATCCTGCGGAGCAACGACCAGCGCCTCACGGTTCGTCTAGGGCCAGCCGTCGTCGATCGACGGCGCGTCGAAATCTACAACTCGCACAAACTCGTGCGTGGCCTCCAGGATGGCCAACCACCAATCGACGAGGACGGCTATCGGGACTTCCTGGTCGCATCCTGCTGCGACACCTTCGAGCTCGCCTACTATTTGGACGAGCGGCTGATCGGCGTCGCCATCTGCGATCGCGCCGCGGATTCGATCTCGGCCGTCTACTGCTGCTACGACCCGGCCTACCAGCGCTACGGCATCGGCACGTACTCCATCCTCAAGCAGCTGGAGCTTTGCCGCGAGTGGGGCCTCTCGTACCTGTACCTTGGTCTCTACATCGCCGACTGCGAGACGATGACGTACAAGGCACGCTATCTGCCGCACGAGCGGCGGCTACGCGGCCACTGGGTTCGCTTCGACAGTCCGAAGTCGGGCGACGCTCCTGCGGACAAGTAACCTCACGCTCAAGGCATGGGCCGAGCGCGTGCCGCCTTGAGCTCCGTCAGTACGGCATCGAGCGATGAGAGCGCCTGATCGAGCGCTGCAGAGTCGGCGCTCCATTTACTGCGAGCTTGGCCCAGCTGACCTTCGACCAGGTCGATGCGTTCCCTGGCCTCCGTCAGGTCGGCGCGGGTCGCCGCCAAATCTGCCTCGAGTTGCGCGATGCGGCCCTCGCGGTCCTGGATGGTTCGGCGGGCTCCATCACGCTCCTCGATGCGCTTGGCCAAATCGATCTCGAGCGAGCTGATGCGCGCATCGCGGGCCGACTCGGCCGCCGCCCGCTCTTCTGCCGCCGCCGCCGCTTGCCCCTGGTGACGTGCTTCGAGGTCGGAGAGGGCACTCTCCTTGTCCGCACGCAAGGCAGCTTCGCGAGCGGCCAGTGCGTCGGCAGCCTCCTTGGCAGCTTCGGACAGAGCCTGATCGTGCTCGGCGCGCAGCTTGCGCATCGACTCTTCGTTCGCACGGTGCAGGGCCGCCATCTTGGAGTCGTGCTCTCCACGCAACTCCTTCTCCCGCGCGAGCACTGCCAGCTCCTGACTCTGACGGGACTCCGCCGCGGCGGCGCTGAGCGCCGCCTCCTGCGCTACGGCACCTTCCTGGCGCGTCGCGGCAATCGCCTGCTGCACGGCCCTGGCCTCGGCCTGCTGCGCGGCAACGCCGGCGTCGGCCAACTGCTGTCGGTGATCCTCACGCAGTGCCGCCTCTTGGGCATCGCGCATGGCCACCGTGTTCTCGTGATCTTGGCGAGCGGTGCGCAGCTCTGCGCTCGTCTTCTGCAGATCGGCGTCGAGCCGTTCGGATTTGTTCTTGAAGTCGTCTGCCCGCTGCAGCGCCTGGGCCTTGTCCTGCGTCAGCACTTCTTTGACGCGTTCGAGCTCCGTCTTGGTGCGCTCGAGGGCACGAATCTGGTCGGTGAGATCCGCCTTCGCGCGCTCGCTGGCGATGTTGGCATCGGCGAGCTTGACGACCTCGCGCTCCTTCGAGACGAGCTTGTCCTCGATCTCGATGATGTCCTTGTCCTTCTTGTTGAGCTGCTCACGCAGATCCAAGAACTCACGCGCACTTCCGCCGCCTTCGTTCTTTTCGAGCTTGCGCTTCAGCTCGTCATTTTCGTTCTGCAAGAGCTCGAGCTCTGCATTCTTGCGCCGGAGGCCATCCTCTCGCTTCTGCTCCTCGGTGGCGGCGGCAGTTTCGGCCGCGCTGGCCGCCTGCATGAGCTCATCGATGCGCTCCTTCGCAGCCGAAAGCTCCGACTCCAGCTGGCGAAACTCCGCCGCTTCGCGCACGTTCGTGGCAGGGGCCGGCGGCGGAGGTGCCATCGACTCCGGCACCAGAGATTCCGGCGGAATCGACTCTGGGGGCACCGACGGCACCTTGGGTGGACCGGCGACCTCGAGCTTGCCATCGGGTTCCAGCTCGAGCTTGCCTAGCTCCGCAGAGGTCGCCTTGACCGGCGGCTTGGCCATGAGGTTGCCGAAGGCCGCATCGGTGTCGGCATCCTCGACCTCGTCGTCGATGGCGACTTCTTCCAGGTCGTCGTCGATCGTTTCGGTCTTGGTGAGCGGGAGCAGCGGCTGCACTTTCGAGACGAGGTCGTCGACGGTGAGCGGCTTGTGAAGATACTCCTCGGCGCGCGTGCGCAGGCGCTTGTGTTGCTCGAAGGTATCGTCGGTAGCTTCGCTGCTCATGAGCACGAGCGGCACCGCTTTGAGCTTGGAGTTCCGCTTGAGCTTGTTGCACACGGAAAAGCCGTTCATGCGCGGAAGCTCGATGGACAGGAGAATCAGATCCGGTGGATCGCGTTCGGCCAGAGCAATGCCGGCTTCGCCATCGTCCACGACCTTACTGTCGCAGCCGTACTGGGCGAGGCCAGCGGTCACTAGCTCCGCAAACGCGGAGTCGCTCTCGAACACGAGGACTTTTGGCATGGTCGCTAGAGTCCATGTTAGGACAGCCGACCGAGTCTGGCCTACTCCATGGTGCGCAGCCGATCGCACTTAATGGTGCGGCGACGAGAGGACTTAGCGAAGTCCGCGCGCTCAGTCGCTCTTCGGGCGTGTCTCGGACAGCCCGCGCCGCGCCTTCTCCACGTGCCCGCCGAGGCCGAATCGTCCAGCGAGCACGGCGAGCACGCTCCGCCATCCGACATGTCGCAGACGTAAGCCGACCAGCAGATGGTAGACCACGTCGGCCGCCTCGCTCGCGACGCGATCGTCGGACTCCTGGCTGATGGCCTGGGAAAACTCGCCGGCTTCTTCGACCATCTTGGCGGCGATGCGCTCCGCCCCGCCATCCAAGAGCGAGCGGGTGTAGCTCTTGTCGCCGGTACTGGTCCGCCGTGCTTCGAGCGCGGCCTCGAGTCGATCCATGAACGGCTGGGCGAGCTCGGGCTGGGCGAGCTCGGGCTGGGCGAGCTCGGGCTGGGCGAGCTCGGCGCCGGGCCGCTCCAAGGGCGTGAAGAAGCAGTTCTGCTGCCCGGTGTGACAAGATGGCCCGACGGGATCCACAGAGACCAGGAGCGTGTCTCGATCGCAGTCGGCCGAGATGTCGCTCACCAAGAGGACGTGACCGCTCTCTTCGCCCTTCTGCCACAGTCGTTGACGTGAACGACTGAAGAAGGTGGCCCGCCCGCTCTCGAGCGTACGCAGGATCGCCTCCTCGTTCATCCAGGCGACCATGCGCACTTCGCCGGTCAGGCGGTCCTGAACGACGGCCGTGATCAAGCCGTGCTCGTCGAATTTCAGCTCGCTGGTCGGGACCGCCATGGGGTCCAAGACATACCAGAGTCTCAGTCGATGGCGACGTTCTTGGTGACGGTCACGTGGCTGCCAGAGAAGGCCGGAATGCTCGCGCCCCGAAAACGACTGGCGATGCAGCCGCCCGTCTTGGTGCCTGCGTAGAGTCGACCGGTGACGGTGGCAGCGGTCACACGCCCAGACGGCGCGAAGGTGATGATGACGCGGGCCAGCCCGGTTGGATCACCCGGCTGGCGACAGGACTGGGCATCGGCCGTAGCGTGCTGGAGCGCCACGAGGGCCGCATCCTTGGAGAACCCCGCTAGCTCGGACGTGGCTAGCTCGGACGTGGGCAACTCCGACGACGACGCGTCGTCCGTGGCTTCGCTGTTCGGCGTGGCTTCGGCTGCCGCGTCCTCCGCGACGACGGCGGGCTCGAGCGCGCCGGTCTCGGCTCGATCGACCGCAGTGACGGCACGCGGCATAGCTTCGACCATGGGAAGCGGCGCCGGCTCTTCGGCAGCCGCAGGCTCGATCGGCTGCGCAGCGAGGACTGCTGGTTCTACCGCGGCGGGAGCGACGGCCGGGGCGACGATTCGAGCCGCCGGAGGCTGCTCGGGCGCCTTCGACCGCCCCAGGCGAGCACTGGCCAGCCCCGTGGCGAGGAGCGCGGCGACGACCAGCGGTGCCCAAGTGCGGACGCGTGAGCGCTTCACCGGAGGAGCCTCGTCGGCGCGATTGACCAAGCGACCATCCAAGGTGAGCCGCACACCCTGCCAGGGCACGACGGGCGTGAGTGAACCCAAGTCATCGAACGGACTGGTCGGCAACATGATGGGTGGGACGCTGCTGCGCCGATCGAGAGAAGGACGCGGCGGGGCGGGCGCGGGATGCAGCGAGGCGCGATGGGGAAGCGGAGGCGGGCCGGGGATCCTCGCCTCGGGCGCCTTCGACTCCACCGGAGCAGGGATCAGACTGAGGTGCGGGTCGCGCGCCGAAGGAGCCTCATCGAGCTCGAGCTCCGCCTCGTAGATGCGCCGAGCGCCGATGAGCAGCAGGCTCTCCTGTCTCGCGTCCAAGCGGATCTTCTCGCGGCAGCCGCGGCAAGGAATGCGACCGACCTTGCCGCGGACCTTGTCGAGCAGCCGCTCGGGCAGCACGAAGAAAGTTCCACAGCGGGTGCACTGAATCGTCATCGTCGTCGCGTTCATGTCTTCTGCTCCATGCGCCGGGGGTGTCCCCGGGGTAGCGCGATGTCCCCCATCGCTTTACCAATGCCTACACTGGACAGCTAAGCTCCATCCGTGCAATTCCGCAATCAGAAAAATTTTCCATATTGGTTTCAACAGGTCCGGGCTCTTTCCGCGAGCTAACGCCCGCTTGCAGCGGAGAATCCGCTCCGCCCGCGTAGGTTTGGGACGACCCCTGCTAAACACACCGGCGGTGCTCGTTCTCGACCTGCCGAATTGGTTCTGGCTCGCACTCGGCGGAGCAGTGGGCCTCTGCATTGGCAGCTTTCTGAACGTCGTCATCTACCGCCTGCCGAGGGGAATGAGTCTGTCGCATCCCCCGTCCACCTGCCCTGGATGTGGAGCCCGAATTCCGGCGTACTTGAACGTTCCGCTGCTCGGCTACGCACTTCTGGGCGGCCGGGCGCGTTGCTGCAAGATGGAGATGAGCCCGCGTTATCCGCTCGTGGAGCTCCTGGGCGGGCTGCTCGGTGCTGCCGTCGTGCTGACGCGCGTCCTGCCGGATCCGTCTTTGCCATTACATATCGGCCTTGCGCATTTTGCCCTCTACCTCGCGCTGTGCGCTGGGCTCCTCGCCGCCGCCGCGATCGATCTGGAGCACATGATCCTGCCCGACTCCATCACGCTCGGCGGTGCGGTGATCGGCGTCGTGAGCGCCGGCATCAGGCCCGAGGTGAGCTATCTCAGCTCCACGCTCGCCGCAGCGGCCGGCTTTCTGCTGGTGTGGTTCCCCTTCATCTGGCTGCACGAGAAGTGGCGTGGCTTTCCGGGCATGGGCCTCGGGGACGCCAAGCTGCTCGCCTTGGCCGGCGCGTGGTTCGGTGGCTCTGGCGTGGTGTTCGTCCTGTTCGCCGGCGCGACGCAAGGCACTCTGTTTGCCCTGGCTACTCTGCTGAGCGGGCGGCGATTTCAGGAGCCCGCGAGCGTGCAAGACGAACGTCGGCAGTTCATGGCCGAGCTCGAGGCGGCGGAAGGCGAAGAGCGGGCCGAGCTCGAACGGTTGCTCGAGCTCGATCCGGTGCTTCGCGAGCCGGACGGCACGACGCTCGGTGCGCGCATTCCTTTCGGTCCCTTCCTTGCGCTCGCCTTGGTCGAGCTCGCCCTGTTCTACGAACCCATCAGCGGAGCTGCGGAGGCATGGCTACTACCGTAAGGCTCGCACTCCTTGGGGCCGCGCTGTCGAGCAGCGCATGTGGCGGTGGAACTCCGCTGGTCGCGACCGGACCCCACCCCGCAGATGGACCGCCGCCCGTCGTCGTGCACGATCCGCCGCCACCGACCAAGGTGGAGATCGTGCCATTGCGGCGGAACCAAGAATGCTTCTGGAAGGGGGGCTATTGGACACTGCGCGCCGGCAGCTGGCGCTGGGTGAAGGGGACCTGGGTGCTGCCCGCGTCGGGTTGTACGTTGGCTCCAGCCGTGACGCATTTCGAAGCCGTGGAGGGCAGCACCGTCCTCGTCCACCGTGCCGAGCTCTGGTACAGGACGGACGGCGCAGAGGCCTGCGAAGCGCCCAAAGACTGCTCGGACCTCTGATCATCGATGCCCTTGCCGAACACGGTGACCGAACCCCCTGACGAATGGACCATCACGCGGGTCCTGCGCTTCGCGACCGAAGACTTTCAGAAGCGGCGCCCAGCAAGCCCGCGTCTCGACGCTGAGCTCCTGCTAAGTGAAGTGCTGGGTCTCGATCGGGTGCAGCTGCTCGTGCAATCGACGCGCGTTCTCACCTCGAGTGAGCTCAGCCGCTATCGTGAGTCGATTCAGCGCCGCCGCAGTGGCGAGCCGGTAGCCTACATCCTCGGGCGGCGTGAGTTTTTCGGTCGGACCTTTGCCGTCGATCGGCGCGTGCTCGTGCCGCGGCCCGAGACGGAGATCCTGGTCGAGGTCGCCCTGCGACGCACGCAGCATCGCTACCTATCGGGGCGCGCCGCGGATCTGTGCACGGGCAGTGGCTGCGTGGCGGTCAGCTTCGCGCTGGCTCGCCGCACTTGGCAGGTCACGGCGACCGACGTCAGCGAAGAAGCCCTAGCGCTCGCCCGGCGCAACGCAGCCGCGCTCGGCGCCGTCTGGGGCGTGGACTTTCGCGCGGGTGACCTCTACGGCGCGCTGCCGAGCGCGAGCCGCTTCGAGCTCATCGTGAGTAACCCCCCCTACATCCCGAGTGCCGAGCTCTCGACTCTCATGGCCGACGTGCGCGACTTCGAGCCGGTACTGGCGCTCGATGGCGGGGCGGACGGTCTCTCCTTTTATCGGCGCCTCGCCGAGCGCGCGGACAAGCACCTCGTGCCCGGAGGCGTGCTGGCGGTCGAGGTCGGAGCCGGGCAGGCCGGCGCGGTCGCCGAGCTGTTCGCTGGGGCTGGCCTGGTGGACGCCGAAGTCGATCGAGACTTCGCCGGGCACGAGCGGGTGGTCAGTGCACGCCGCGGCGCCGGCACCCGCTCGTAGGGCGTCCTTCATCTCGGCGGAAAACTGGGCCGTTCGCCGGGGCATGTGGCAGGCGAGAGACCATGGCCCCCAAGCCCGCACCAAGGCGCCGAAGGATCCCGGCCGCGGGCCTGGTCCTCGTCCTCTGCTGCGCTTGTGACAAGGGACCCGCCCTATCGGGCACCGCGCCCAGCGAAGGGGAGCCCCTGGAGACTCCGGAGCTCGGAGCTCCCGACCCGAAGCTCCTGCTCGGCGCCCTGCACGACGAGGTGCCGATCTACGCCGCCGCCAGTCCGAAGGCGCCGGTGCTCGGCTACTTGCACGCTGGTGCCCAGGTCGCGCGTAGCAGTCGGTCCCACGAAAATGAAGAGTGCGTGGCGGGGTGGTATGCGGTCGCCCCGCGCGGCTACGTCTGCACCGAAGGGGCGGCGACGACGAACCTGTCGCACCCGACGCTCTTGGCCATGGCGCTCGGACCTCGCTTGGATCAGGCGCTACCGTACGTGTACGCCCGGACGAGCAAAGTGACCGCCGTTTACAAGCGCAGCTTGAACAAGGGCGTCGAGCTCAGCGGGCGGCTGGCCAAGAGCACCGTGATGGCCATCGTCGGCTCGTGGACCGCGCCCGACGAGTCCCTCGAACCCCAGCGCCTCGGCCTGCGCATGGATGGACAGTTCGTCCGCGCGGATGACCTGGAGGCGGCCCAAGGTAGCTCTTTCCGCGGCCTTTCGCTGACCGCCGAGGAAGGGTTGCCGCTCGGCTTCGTGGTCCGGCGCGGCGTCCGCGTTTTCTCGCTGCCCGGAAAGGATGGCGCCGCAGAGGGTCCCGAAAAGGCGGCGGAGCTGCCCTACCACGCCGTGCTGCGCCTCTCCGGCCGTTTTCGCACCGTAGCGGACGAGCGCTTCTACGAACGGACCGACGGCAGCTGGGTGCGGCACAAGGACATCACCTTGGTCCAGGCCCGCAGCGAGCTGCCCGAGTTCGCGACGGATAGCCAGAAGTGGGTCGACATCAGCGTGATCACGGGCACCCTGCTGGCCTACGAAGGCAAGCAGCCGGTCTTCGCGACGCTGGTGAGCGTGGGTCGAGATCGGGTAGGCGATCCGGAGACCACGGCGTCGACGGCGCGTGGAACCTTCCGCGTGATCGAAAAGCACATCACGAGGCGACGCAGTCAGAGCGACGACGTCGCGCTGCAGGATGCCCCCTGGGCGATGAAACTCGAAAGCGGTCAGTGGCTCACGGCATCACCGCGCCACGACCGCTTCGGCATCGAACACACGGACGGCGACATCGAAGTGTCGCCCGGCGACGGTGCTCACCTATTTCGGTGGGCCTCGCCCAGCGTCCCTCTCGGCTGGCATGGCATGCTGGTCGAGGCGGCGAGCGAGACCCTGATCGTGAACATACGTAAGTGAGGCGACCCCATCGTCTCGCAGGCAACTTCAGCTGCGTGACGCCACCGGTTCACCAGCGCCTCCGCGTCGGGGCGCCGGCAAAAGTGCACTCAGATGTACGGGATGTCTTCCCAGTTGACCATGAACTGACGGTAGTCGCAGGTCAGTTCTTCACCGGGAGCGATATCCCTGAGCGCAGTACCCACTCCGGGTACCGAGAAGTCGACGTTCGGCTCCCGTGAGTGATTCATGTACTTACCCATGGTTGCCTCGTAATAGAACGGGCCACCAGCCTCGGGCTCGTACATGTGCCACTCGATCTCTTCCTTCACACTTGCCGGAAGGCGATCGAACTCGGCCGGCGTGAACTTGATGTCGAGCTTCTCGTGGAATGCCCAAATGGAAACGCCACGAGTGACTGCTTCGCGAGAAAATACTCCGAAGCCATGAATGGGACTCTTCTCTAGGTACGTTCGAACCAGAAGCACGTCTTCTCCAGTGCCGCCCCGGCCATCGGGGTCAGGCCCTTCGGAGGTTACGCCTCGATCGGTACGATGGAAGGGTGCAATCGCTCGGGCGCCCCACTCCCCTCTGGCCGCCCTGGCGGGGCGACACGGAGGGGCCGTTCGGTGTAGGCTCGAGCCGTGGCGAGAGTCCTCTTCTGGTGCGCTCTCCTCGTGGCAGCGGGATTTTTCGGCTATTTCGTGGGGCAAAGGGAGCCTGAGCCCCAGCCCGAAGCGCCCGTGACGGAGGTCCGCAAGACGCCGGTCGTCATCACCGCGCTCCGCGACGTCGCCCGCCTGGAGGGCGCCGTCTTTCACGTCGAGCGCGTGGTCGACTTGCAAGAGAAGCAGTCCAAGCTGGCCGGTCTCATCCAGGCCAAGGATGCCATCCTGCTCGTCGCGGCCGGGGACGTCACCGCTGGCGTCGACCTCGCTGGTCTGGTCGAGGCCGACGTCCAAGCCGACGGGGCCAAGGTGACCATCACGCTGCCGCGGGCCCAGGTGTTTTCCCAACGCCTGGACAGCGAGCGAACGTACGTCCATTCCCGGACCACGGACGTGCTGGCGACCAGGCGCGAGAACCTGGAGACCAGGGCGAGGCAGGAGGCGGAGCGCAGTCTCGCGGCGGCGGCCATCGAGGGCGGCATCCTCACGCGGGCCGAGAAGAGCGTCGCCCTATCGGTCGGCGCCCTCGTCCGCTCCCTCGGTTTTGCGGAGGTGGATGTCCGCTTCCGCGGCGATTCTGCCGGCGCGCCGAGCCTCGAGCCCGCGCGCTAGCGGGCCTGTTTTTCCAGTGTTTCAGAGGCAACGCAGAGTCACGAGCGCGCTTTGATCGGGACCTTGCGTAGTCGCCCCCAGGCGATGAAGACCGCCATGGCCCCGAGCGTAGCGGTGACGGCGACGCCCACCGTCTCCCCCCGCGAGAGGTGAAAGCCCGCCGCCAGGAGCATGACCAGCGCCAGGCCCAGGGCGGCCAGCGGGGTCAAGCCGGGCCGGACTCCGGTGAAGGACGGCAGGATCAAACCGAGAGCACCCAGGAACTCGACCCCCCCGATGAAGCGCACGAGCGGCACCGGCAGACTGGCGATCCAGGGCAGGTCCAGCACCAGCTCGGCGATGGGGTCGGTGGCCTTGCCGAGACCAGCCGTCCCGAAGGCGCAGGCGAGGAGGAACTGCGCGACCCAGAGAGCCGTGTGGAGCCCCCCTCGCGGCGAGTCCTGGGCCGTGGCGGAGGAAGCGGCGGTAGCCATGACTCACCTCTAGCAGGGCCGCGCGTGGAGCACCCTGCCAAAAGATACCGCTGAGCGGCGAGCCGTTTGCCAGCGCGGCTCGCCCGTGGTGGCCTCGCTGCCGATGAGCCAGGCCCGCGCACGCACTCCCGCGATCCTCGCGCTCATCCTGTTCCTCCTCCCCGCTCCGACTGCTCTGGCCGCGCCGGAGACGGCTCTGGTGTGGGACCTGGTGACGGTCGGCCCCGACACCGACCTGTTCTCCCTGTGGGGCCACAGCGCGCTCTGCGTCTCGAGCGGGGAGTTCGAGCAGGGCTCCTGCTTCGACTTCGGTGTCCCGCGGGAGGACGACCCGGTTCGACGCTCGCTCGGCACCCTCGCGGGAGCGCGCCTGTTCGGCGTCGTGAAGCTGCCGACGCGCGTCGAGTTGGCCGTCCATCAGTTCCGCGACACCGTCCGGCAGCGCCTCGACATCCCCCCGGAGCGCGGCCGGGCCCTCTTGGCGGACCTCGAGGCCTTGGTCCTGACGCACGCCAGCTACGCCTACCAGCCCCTCTTTCGGAACTGCACGACGGAGCTCCGGGACCGCCTGGACCAGGCCCTCGCCGGTCGGCTCCGCGCGGGCGCCGATCAGCCGGACGGCGTACCCCTCCGAACGCTGGCAGAAGCCGGTCTGACGGGTCGGGTGGTGCCGCTCTCGCTCCTGGCCCTCGCCGGCGGAACCGTGCTCGATCAGCCCTCCACCAGCTGGCAGCGCATGGCGCTGCCGGACGGTCTGATGCAGGCGGCTACGCAGCGCCTGTCCGCGCCGCCAGTGCGCCTTTTTTCCCGCACCGATGTGCCGCCCCCCACGAGCCCCGCGGCGGGCCGAATCGTGCTCGTGCTCGTCAGCGCGCTCGTCTGTTTCTGCGGGTGGCTCCTCGTCCGTCGCCGCCCAGCGCGTGCGCGTCTGGTGGGGCTCGGACTCGGAGTGGGCCTGACCCTAGCGTCGCTGCCACCGTGGGCTGGTACGCTCTCGACGCTGCCGTGCCTCCACGACAATTGGATGCTCTTCGCCCTCGTGCCCACCGATGGCGTGCTCTGCCTGACGCCGGGGCATTGGCTGAAGCGCTACGCCTGGCTGCGACTGCTCAGCCTCGGCGTGCTCGGTGCCGCTGCTCTATTGGGCCTCGTGGTGCAGTCCTTGTGGATTGGCCTCTGGCTGGCCGGACTGCCGCTGGGTCTCTGGCTTTGGATTCAGCGGCGGCCCGCCCGGTGACGCTTCAGCCGATGCCGAGCTTCTTCACCTCGGCTTGATGCTCGCGGAAGGAGAAACCCGTCACCCCCGGGTGCAGGACGACGGCCGTACGCTGGGCCAGGGCATCGAGCCGCGGAACGAGTGCAGGCTCGCGGCGCAGCTCGTCCAAGAGATGCGGGCCAAAGACCAAGAGCGCGTCGGGCGTCATCTCCTCGAACACGGAGAGGAGCACCTGTCGCGTGATGTCCCAATCCTCATCGGTCATCTGCGGCCGTTTTCGCGTGCCCCCGCTCGGAGGCGCGGGGTTGGTGAAGACGACCGAGCGCCAGAAGTTTTCGCAGTCGCCCCTGGCCGCGGCCCGACCGAGCACCAATCGTGCGACATCGGTAAACTCCCGGTGCGGCATGGTGCCGTCGATGTATTTCTGGGTCAGGCTGCAATCCAGACCCCGACCCACGCGAGCCACGTCACCACTCTGCTCCGGTTCCTTGTCGGCGAGCACCAGGAGGTGCACCCCGGAGAGGCCTGAGGGGCGGTAGCTCGGTCCTACCCAGAGGGGCAGTCCGAAGGGATGTTCGGGCGGCACAGTGGCAAGGCTACTAGAGGATCAGCCGGCTCAGGAGGGGAGGCCCGATCCGGGCTTGCCACACGTCATTCCGGCGGGCATTGCTTTCCGCCCTTGCACATGCCCTGCCAAAGCGCGAAGCGTTCGCTGATGAAGTCGACGAACGCGCGTGTCTTGGCTGGCAAGAACGTGCGCGACGGGTAGACGACGTAGAGCATCTCTCGGACGTGCTCGTAGTCGGCCAAGACCCGAACCAGCCGGCCGCCGTGCACGTCCGGGCCGACCAGCAAATCGGGCAAGAGCGAGATCCCGGCGCCGGCCAGCGTACTGAGCTTCAAATAGCCGAAATCCTGGATGGCGACGCGGCCCCGCACAATCACTTCGTGCGTTCCTCCCTGGTGCTGGAACGACCACCTCCGCTCCGGGGTTCGCCCGAAGACCAGGCAATCGTGCTCGGCCAGCTCCTGCAGACGCCCCGGAGTACCTCGCGTCTCCAAGTACTTGGGGCTCGCGTAGAGCGACATCGTGCCCGTCCCGATGGCCTTGGCGATGACTGACCCATCGAGGTGATGCCCCGCTCGGATGGCCACGTCGAATCCTTCCCCGACCAAATCCACGCGGCGTCCACTCAGGTCGAGCACGACCTCCACCTCGGGATACTTTTGCGTGAACTCCGGCAGTGCCCGGGGCAGAAGCACGATGCCGATGTCGGGCGGTGCGCTGATCCGCAAGATGCCGCGCGGGGTGTTCTGCGCGTCGAGCACGGCCGCTTCGGCTTCGCCGAGCTCCGAAACGATGCGGTGCACGCGTTCGTAGTAGGCGGCGCCCACGTCCGTCAGATTCAAGCTCCGCGTCGTGCGCTGGAGGAGTCGCGCGCCCAGGCGCGCTTCGAGGTCGGTGATCTTCCGACTGAGCGTGGACTTGGGCAGGCCGAGTGCTCGCGCGGCACCGGTGAAGGACCCTCGCCGGACGACCTCCACGAAGAGGTGCGCGGCGTTCAAATCGGACTGTTCCATCAATGGAACACTGTGTCCCCAGGACAGGGACTAGTCCACCCAGGGGAACGGTCTCACCTTGCCTTCACCCGACGGGACCGTCCCGCCCGGCAGCAAGGGAAGATTCAAATGTCCAATATCGCTCATAAATCTGCAGTGGCAACCCGCATCCTCCTGGGGACGATCTTCTTCGTCTTCGGTCTCAACGGATTCCTCCAGTTCCTTCCCCAACCTCCGATGCCCGAGGCGGCCGGGGTGTTCGTCGGCGGGCTAGCCAGTTCCGGCTACTTCTTCCCGCTGCTCAAGGGCACCGAAGTGCTCGCGGCTATCGCCCTGCTCTCGAATCGCTGGGTCCCGCTCGCGTTGACGGTGCTCGCTCCCATCACCATCAACATCCTGCTCTTCCACCTCGTGCTCGCTCCCGCCCTAGGCCTACCGCTCGTGATCATCGCCTCGCAGCTGTACCTCGCCTGGACATACCGCGAGAGCTTCGCCGGCGTGCTGCGTGCCAAGGTCGAGCTCCCGGCGCCGAGCGTCGTCTCCCGGCGACCCGTCCCGAGTCACGCGTGAGCCCTTTGTCGGCCAGAGTCCGTGGTCGTTACTTCACGACCACGGGCGGCACCGGCGGGATCTGAAACTCGTCCCAGGCAGGTGTCACGTTGTTGGTGAGAAGCGGGCTTACGCTGGCTGAATCGCCCGCGCCACTGACGAGATTGCGCTGGTTCCACAGGTAAATGGCAGGCCCACTCGTGATGCTGCCGTCGGCTTCGCGAATGACGGTGGTCATGTAGAGCTGCGAGGCAGGGCTGGTGCGGCCCGAGCCGCGGTCGATGTCGAAGGGCGAGTTTCGCGCCGTGGAGAAGATGAGAAAATAGTACGTGCGCCCCGTCGATTCGTCGGTGGCATGCGACGGAGCCCACTTGGCCCACGAGTTGTAGAGCTGGCCCGTCGTGCCCTCGCACACGGCGTCGTTCGATACGAGCCGCGTCGCCGTTCCACCTTCGGCGGGGATGACGTAGATGTCGCTGTCCGGCCGATAGTAGACGTGGTCGAACGAGTCCTCGCGGCCGGGATTGGTGGCAAACGCGGCGAGCTTGTTATAGGCGAGCAGCTCGTCGTCCGGAGAAAAATCCGGGTAGTACTCGAAGTCGGAGCTGTCGGCACCCGCGACAGGCTCGGCGTCGCCGCCAGCGCCGTCGTTGAAGGGCACCGTGAAGAGGTCCACCTCACTGGCCCCGCCGATGCGGCCATCCTGCGGCAGGTCGGTCGAAGTGTAGACGATGGTCTCACCATCGTGACTCCAGTCGGGCAGGACCGGGTAGTTGGTGTCGCCATCGCGCAGGATGACCTCCCAGCCCGTGCCGCGCATGCCCGCCACCGCTCGCTGCATTTCCTGGCCCGGGTTCTCGTACTCGGCCGGGGTCGCCCGCGAAATGTCGACGGGCACCTCGGCGGTCGATGCCATGTCCATCCACACGAGCTGCGTGGGGTCGTTCGACAGCACCGAGCCGTCGTGAGTGCGCCAAAATTCGTTCTCCCCGAGCAGGCGCTCGCTCCAGGTGGTCACCATGCGACGCGCGCCCGTCGCCCAGTCGCCGGCCGAGAACGTGGGGCCGCCCAGCCAGGTCATGGACAGCATCGCCGCCCCGGCGCCCGTCAGGTAATCGGGGGCCTCACCGGCCGTGGCCTCTTCGATGCTGTAGAGGCGGAGATTCCAGCTCCAGTCGTCCATCGACGCGACGGCTTTGCCGTCCGGCGTCGACGTGTGGCAGCCAACGCAAGTCGAGCTGCCCTGAGTCGTCGTGTCTTTGCTACGCAGGTTCGCGTTGTCGCTGATGGCGGTGCCACCGATGTCACCAGGATACATGGCGCGAATCACGCCCTCGTCGCCCACCCCGAAGCCGTACAGGGCATTCGTCTGCTCGCCGGGTTTGGTGCCCGTCGAGCCCCAGAAAACCATGCTGCCGCCCGCAGCGACGGGGACGATCTGGAAGGTGCCGGTCGCAGTGCCACCGCCACTCGTGATCGTGAAAGTGATGTCCTCGTTATAGACGGAACGCGAGAGGGAAGCCCAGGCCAAGGCCGGGAGGACCACCGGGACCGTGGCCGAATAGATGGTGAGCGGATGCCGCATGCGCGGGGTGGTCAGCACGATCTTGGCCGCCGCGCCCGCGCCCGAAAAGACGAAGCGCGGCCGGGTCCAGGCGGCAGGAAACAGCGTGCCGCTGGCTGGCTCGCTCACGCACAGCGGCAAGGTGCCGCCGGCGTCGAGCTCGGCCTGCTCGGCGGCACTCACGCCATCGACGACGATCCAAGGCAGGGTGGCGTCGAGCGGGTCACTGAAGCCCAAACAATCGCTCGCGCACTCGGGCACCAGGATCTCACTCGTGCCGAGGCCCGTGCCGCCACTGCCGTCATCGCCGTCGTCGGGCTGGAGAATGGGTGGTCCGGGCGCCGGACTCGGTCCGATGACCGTCCCGCCGCTGCCGTCCCCGCCATCGCTGGACCCCCCGTCGCCCGGCACATCCGGTGCAACACAAGCGGCCAGGGCCGCGGAGGCCAAGCAGACGCTCCCCAGGATCCTCGATGTTCGTTTCATGCGGGCACTGTCCTAGCAAAAGAAAGTCTAGCAAAGGAAACGTCAGCCGCTGCGATCTAGCGCACGGGAGCCCGGAGCGCACGAGGTCCGGAAAATCGCCTGCGTTCGTGTCATGATTCCCGGATGCCTCGCGCGCGCAAACAGCCCGGCCACGGTCAGCCGAGTCCAAGAGATCTGATCGCGAAGAAACGCGACGGTCAGGAGCACAGCGAAGACGAAATTCGCGCCCTGATTGAGCAGTTCATGGGTGGGGCGCTCACCGACTACCAGATGAGCGCTTGGCTCATGGCCGCGTTTCTACAGGGGCTCTCGGAGCGGGAGACGGTCCACCTCACCCGGGCGATGCTCGGTTCCGGACAGGCGCTCGAGCTCCGGCGGACGCTCTCGCCTTGCATCGACAAGCATTCGACCGGCGGCGTGGGCGACAAGCTGAGCATTCCGCTCGCGCCGCTCGTCGCTGCCACGGGTCTCAAGGTCCCGATGATCGCCGGGCGTGGGCTCGGGCATACGGGCGGAACGCTCGACAAGTTGGAGAGCATCCCGGGCTACGACGTGCGCCTCGGCGTGAGCCGTTTCCGCCAGATCTTGCGCAAAGTCGGGGCCTCCATCATCGGCCAAACGGACGCGATCGCGCCTGCCGATCGGCGCATGTATGCGCTGCGCGACGTCACGGGTACGGTGGAGTCCAGGCCGCTGATCGTGGCTAGCATCCTGAGCAAGAAGCTGGCCGCTGGGCTCGACGGGCTCGTCCTCGACGTGAAATGTGGACGCGGCGCGTTCATGCAGACGCAGAGCACAGCCCGCGCGCTCGCGCGCGATTTGGTTCGGGTGGCCACGCAGCTGGGAACACCGACCGTGGCCTTGGTCACGAACATGGATGAGCCCTTGGGCACGACCATCGGCAACGCGCTCGAGGTGCGCGAGTCGATCGACATCCTGCGCGGGCAAGGGCCGCCGGATTCCACGGAGCTCGTGCTGCTGCTCGGCGAAGAAATGCTGCTCCTCGCGGAAAAAGCAGAGGAGAAGCCAGCGCGGGGCGCCCGAGCTCGCGCCCGCGCACGGCTCGAAGAAGCGCTATCCAGCGGGCGCGCTCTCGAAGTCCTGGCCCGCATGGTGGCCGCGCACGGCGGCGACCCACGGGTCATCGAGAGCCCACAGCGCCTGCCCCGAGCCCGCCACCGCATCGCCGTCCGCGCAGCCAAGGCAGGCATCGTGCAGAGCGTCGATGCACGCGTGCTGGCCGAAGTGGCGCTCGCGCTCGGCGCCGGACGCCGCCGCACCGAGGACACGATCGATCCGGCCGTCGGCGTCGAGTTGCTCAAGAAGCGGGGCGACCGCGTGGCGCGCGGAGAGGAGCTCCTGCTCTTGCACGCACGCACGAAGACGGACCTGCCCCTCGCTCAGGCTGCGAGGTCCGTGGTCATCGGCGCCCGAGCTCCGGCCCAGCTCGCCTTGGTTCACGAGCGCATCGACAGCTGAGCAGGCGCCTCGAGCTTGCGCTCGGCCAGGATCGCTGCGAGCAGATGCTCCGCGTCCCGCCCCACGCCGAAGAAGCGGCCGGAGCCCCAGCTGTACTGCCAGGGCAGACCGAGGAAGTAGAGCCCCTTGACCTCGGTCACGCCGCGGTCGTGCCGCACGTGGCCTCGCTCGTCCTGGACGGGACACTTGACCCAGGAAAAGTCGCTGCGAAAGCCGATGCTCCAAACGACCGACGTGACGCCCGCGGCCGCAATGTCGAGTTCGAGCGCAGGGTCCCGAGGGCTCCACGGCGCCTCGTACACCTCGCCCGGCGGAGCGTCGATGCCATGCTTCTCGATGAACTGATCGATGCTGCGGTTGATGCGGCGGTAGACGTCGTCGGCGTCGTTCAGATTCGCTTCCAGGTCGGCCGCGAAGCGGGCGACGCCGGCCGCCGAGTCGCACAATGTGCCGTAGAGCTTCATGCCCTGAAGAGCAAAGGCACGCAGATCGATGTCGTGACCGCCGTCGCGGCCCGTGACGTAGTGGTTGGTCTTGTCGCGAACTTGATCGCGATCCGGGTGCTGGTCGTAGGGGATGTCGTAGTAGCCCATGTCATCCAGCCAGCCCGTGACATCGCGTCCCCGATACCGGCGAGCGCAACGCGGCGCACTACCTACGGCCAAATGCACCTGGCGACCGGCCAAATGCAGGTCCTCGGCAATCTGCACCCCGGATTGCCCAGTGCCGACGACGAGCACGGCTCCTTCCGGCAAGGACTCCGGGTTCCGGTAGCTCTCCGAGTGCAAGTGCTGGACGTTCTCCGGAAAGCCTGCAGCTGACGGCGGAATGAAGGGCAGGTGGTAGGCGCCCGTGGCCACGACCACCTGTTCGGCCAGGAGGCGACCACGCGTCGTCTCGAGCACGAACCCTCCTTCGCCGTCGACGCGGCTGAGGGACAGGACGCGGACTCCCTCGTGCACGGGCAGGTCGTACTTCTTCGCGTAGCGCTCGACGTAGTCCACGATCTCGTCCTTGACCATGAAGCCTTCCGCGTCCGCTCCGTCGTAGGGATGGCCCGGCAAGGTGCACTGCCAATTGGGCGTCACGAGGCAGAAGGTGTCCCAACGTTTGCTCCGCCAGGAGTGAGCCACGCGCTCCCCTTCGAGGACGACGTGGGCGATACCGCTCTGCTTCAGGAAATAGCTCATGGCGAGGCCAGCGTGACCACCACCGACCACGATCACCGGCCAGCTCGCGGGCTTGTCCAAACGCCGCACCTCCGAGGTGCGGCGCGCATCTCGCGGCTCGTGTCGATCGAAGCCGACGACCGTCACAGGCCTCACCCGTTCGTCCGCGGACATTGCCAAAATGCGCTCTTCGATCGCGCGCAGCTGGTCCAAGGCGGAGCTACATTCGTAGCCGTAGCGGGCCATGACCCGCTCGGACGCGAGCTGTAGTGCGGCTTTCGTCCGCCGCGCGAACTCCGCCAGCTCGTAGCTCGCACCCTCCTCGAGATGGTCGAGAATGACGGTGGACGGTGAATAGCAGCGCTCTTCCTGGCCGCTCGGCCAGCGCA